>Ga0116227_10009952_pt1 | contig 16916 bp, 10 predicted proteins | sample S1TSphgellanicum_FD_89693 | JGI IMG/M metagenome (GOLD analysis project Ga0116227, IMG submission 89693) | Host-associated microbial communities from peat moss isolated from Minnesota, USA - S1T2_Fb - Sphagnum magellanicum MG | ecosystem: Host-associated > Plants > Peat moss > Unclassified...
AAAAAAAAATTTTATTATATTTTATTTTTTGTCTATAAAAAAGAAAAAAAAATATATTATAAATTTTATATATATATATATATATATATATATATATATATATATATATATATATATATATATATATAATTTTTTGGGGCATGCAAAATACCTAAGTATTTGGTGCAAAAAGAGCCGTGATTGATGGGTCTAGATAACTTATAAATATGTCTTGCAAGAGGAGCCGCAATTGGTGGGGTCCTCAATGCAAAACTGCACTTTTGTTTTGCTCCAAGTTGCGTGGTTCTGGTGGGCACCCCTCATCTCATATCACTAGAATTGTTGTCCGGGTTTTTTCTTTGGATGTAAGGAGAAAATTCAGCTCTACTACCTACATTCTGCACCCGATCGAAACCCTACTTGTTGTAAATATTTTCCAATATGCAAGAATTTTTTGAAAAAAATATTATCACATTTTTTGACTCCAATTTTGTTTTGATAACATTTTATTTATTTATTATTATTTTTTGGTTTTTCTTGTTTAGTTAATTTCTAGGCCATTTGCTTCAAAATCTCTCTTGGGGTGTTCATTACGGATGCAACATTGAAAAAAAACTTGAAATAAAAGAAATAAAAGAAAAAATTGATCATCAAGTCTTGTTTATTGTCCCTGAGAAAATTAAACAAGTGTATACATTTAAGCGACAATTACATTGGAATTGGTTTTTAGGCAAAACGATTATAAGGTCGTCTTTTTTTCCTCCTACCAAAATGGATTTTGATAATTAAAATTTATTTTGAATGGAATAGAACAATGTCTTTTGCGACATGTTTGCGTTCTTTCACATCTCAGTTTCATATAGGAATGAATTAGTGTCTCTGGCTTCAAAAAAATTTAGAGAATTTTCTTACACTTGTCTTTTGAAAATAAAATAAGTAATCTTAACGATAAAATCCAAACTTGATATTTTATTGTCACATAAAATCAATCTTCAACAAAATTGAATAAAGATTTATGAGTGTTTACAAGACATAATACATGCAAAATGTTGTTTGATCATCGTTATAAAATTGTGTACATAATACAAATAAATAAAATAAAATAATTTCGTGCACGTCCATTGTTGTCTTGTGATGAAATTAATGGTCATTAACAATTTATTGGGATAATGACATGTTTGATAATCCAAAATTTCATATCATTAATATGTGGAAAGACCTTTGCATGAATCTTATATTGAATAAAAATGATTTTAAAAAAATTCATGATGATTCAAGTTTGTGACCTTTTTTTTTTAGTTTAAAATTTAAATTCGAACATCATTGATTATATGAGTAGATGACAAACAATTTTTTTGTTACAAATGTCATTGCTTATGATAAATCCTAACAAACCTACAATATAAGAATCAATGATTTTTTTATATATGAATTTAAAATATCCTTGCAATTTATGGAAACTATTAGAATTGTTTTTGTCATTGCAAAAGAGGATGAAAGATGAAGATGATACCATAGAAGGAGCATGACTCGATAAGATCCAATCATTTGTATACATTTCAAAATTCATTCGATGATCCTTGTCCATTATGCAAATATGACACCTTAAAAATAAATCCATATTGTTTATTGCATAATTTATTATATATGAATATCAATTTTATATATTCACATTCTACTTATTATCATAGTACCTTGACATCTTTGACACTAATTATGTTATTGATACAAATATTATAATTTTTTAAAACTCAAAAAAAAAATTGAGAAAGAAAAATACATAATCTTTTGGAATATTAAAAAAAAATTATTCTTGACATGAAATCTTTAAAATTCATTAATTATTTTAATAACATGTGTTGACATTAGCCTTGTATTATAATAATCAAACATATTTAAATAATCTTTAAAATATTATGAATCTCTTAAATCATGTGTGCTTTTTACATCTCATGAACATGTTGTAGGAGTTGCACCTTTCTCTCAATGCATGTTATTAATTAAATTAAATGCACGAGATAATGAACGATTTTCATCCAGAAAAATTATACAAAACAAAAGAAAGTAAAGAAGATAACTAAAAAATGAAGAAAAAGAAGAAACAATCTACCTCATAATCAATGCACCAATGCTTGCAAATTGGGTGCAAATTGAGATCACCAAGATTTTTTTAAAAACCCATAAAAGTTGATCATTATCATTTTAGTTTTCTAATTATGATCTTCTCTCATTTTATGTTGTTGAAACATGTTCAAATTTTAAATTTAAATTTAAAAAATTTAGATTTCTCAAAGATTTAATTTTGTCCCATGCAATTTTTTCATCCCGACTTGTCGTTTCATCTCCAGTTCAGGCAAAACTGGGGCCCAGTAGTCTCAGTCTGGGGTACTTTAGAGATAATTCCCATGACAGGTCAATTACTTATGAACTTATGAAACATGGAATTTTTAAGACTATGAATGATAAATGGTCTCTAGTCTCTAAAACTAAGGATCAATTTAGGTGAGAAAACTAGTTTGGTCCCCCTGTATTTGTTTTTTTTTTTCATCCTGATTTCTCATTTCATCCCCAATTTTGGCACTTTATGGATAACTCTATTAATATATAGGTGGGATACTTATGAATGCTTGAAAGATGGACTTGTAAAAGACTATAAAATTATAAAGCTCTCTAGTCTTTATCTTTTCAAGTATATTTTATATTATTTGCCTAGTAGTGAGTAGATAGAAAGAATTTAGGGGGCTCTTTTTGGGATAATAGTGGCTCCCTTGTGATGGTCCCGGCCATCGATCTTTTATTAGAATTTTTTTTTTCAATTATTTTTTAGCTTATATATATAACCTTATTTAATCTTTCCCTAGTAAGTCTTTAGTTTAATTAATAAATAAATTATTATTATTATTATTATTTTCCCTTGAAAATTTCAGAAGTGTGTTTGGGTGTCTTCAATTAGGAGAAGAGTGGGGAGAACATGCTTTGGAGTGCATACAATAGATTTTGTCAAACATTTCTATATGACAATACTGAGAAGCTTCTTGCACATGGATTTTTATTTTATTTTTTAATTGAAAAAAAATTCAGAAGGAATTAGCTTCACAAGTAGTGTATTTTTTATTTTTTTTTTTAATTTTTCAAATTTGTTAGATAGGTGGGTTGGTGATCATCCACAAGAGGACTTAGCCAAATTTGGCTACATGTCAAAGATGAGAGTAGAAAAGTTTAGTAATCATGCTATAGCTTGCTCCCATGGTGACATGCTACAACCTAAAATATGGCAACTTTAAATGGTTTTATCCTCATAACGCGAGGATAAAAAAATGTGCCATTTTTATTTTCAAGGAAACCTTTGTACTTGTTGCAAGGCCGTTCTTTATGTCACCAAGTTGCAAAATTTTGCCAAAAAAAAAAAGAGTTCACTCTTCATGAGGGACCAATAATTGGTTTAAACTTTAAACATTATTGAACCTCACACCGACCATTTAAAACATTGGATGATTGAAAAAATGAACTGAGGAACTAGTGATTCGAATCAAAGTATTTAGAGTCTCTTCTTTCATCTTTTGAGTGAACCGTTGTCCCATGCTAATAATGCAATCAAAATTTGTATTCAAAGTATGGACCAAAATATTAGTTTGAAGTAAATTAAGGGTCCAAAAATCACTTTACCTAAATTAACTAAAGTAATTTGGTGTCTATTTTAAATATTTCCAATTAAAATAATTAGGCGTTACAATTTACAATGTACCCAAGATTATAGACCTCCAAGATAATACTCTCCAAAGAATTAATCACTTGTCACATATGATGGCAAAATTTACTTTTCCTAAGGGGTCACAAAGGTGAGGGCATTACCAAAATAAGGACCCACGCAAAGCAGCTCAACTTCTTCTTTGCCTCTTGGCTTTGACCTGTTGTTTCTACAGAAGCTGGACAAAAATCAATGTACTGGGGCAAACTGAAACCAGATATCAGTATCATGCAAAATCACCACACACTGAGTGCAACCCAAATGTAGGGTTTGATCAACCAAACCCAAAAAAAAAAAAAAAAAAAATTGTGAGAGGAAAAAAGACATGGTAATTGATACCAAAAAATGGTTATGAAATCTAGCAATGAGGAATACTTTGCATTCTGCAATGGTGGACATGAAAGATGTAGAACTTCTAAATATACTCTATACAAATTGATTATGACTGCTGAAAGATCTCAGAATTCACCCCAAATGTTGGAGTAACAGACTGAAAAGGTAACAGAAGGAGCAAGCCAAAAGATAGCATGACATTTTCCATTCCCAACAACAGAAAAAATGAAAACACGCACACACACACACACACACACACACACTTTGAAAAACAACTGCCTCAAAGGAATATGCAACAATATGTGACAATATGTGCAATATGAACATAGTGAGTTTTTGGCAGGCATCTCGTCACTATCATGACACACATGACAGAGAGAAGCAATCATTACTTACCTACTGATATCTCTACTTCCCTGTTAGTACTCAAAAGTTTCAGATTACAAACTCAAGGTTGTTTGTTCTCTTTCCTTCCCTTAGGATTGGGCTTGACAAGTTGACGCAGACCGTCAACCGGAGATATGTCCCAATTCTCCACATGCCTTCACAAATGCCAAATAAACATCATTGCCAATCAAAACCCTCAACAATCATACATTTTCATGCTATTCATGTACCACTGAGCAATTGGGTATTTCCACGCTCTGTCAAATTCCTTACCAAACAGTGCTGTGATTGGTTTCAGTGAGTAGTGCAACCATGTCGTGGACATATTGGATTGTGGAGAAATTGCCCAATGTTAGACTATGAATGCAACCAATCGCTCACAAGCTTTGTGTTTGCAAGTAATGTTGCATCATGATAATAAGGTCAAGGACTTACTTGCAAATCCTGCCAGAGGCCGTGTCAAAGTAATACTCCGTACTTCCTGTGGCTGCCAATTACAACAGAAACCTTACAAGTGTTAGTTGGTCAACCAAAGTACAAAGTCCCAACAAGCCTCACAGAACTCATTTCCTTCTTTGTTTCCACAGATACTGAAGAAGTTAGTTTGAAGGTGTAAAACCTGTAAAAGAGTTTCATCACTTCATACATGCCTTCACAATGCATATCATTTGGGAACATTTGCAGTGAAGTGAGGGAATAACCTGCCAAAATGGGTCGCCATGGAAGTGCCAGTACACAATTAAAACGCCAACGAGCATAAATCCTATCCTGCAGACACAAGCATTAGACCAAAGAACAGTACACATCCATCACAAATTTCACTTGAACTCACCAATTCTTAGACTCTTGAGAGATAGGAAATTTCATATTGCCAAGTTGAGGTTACCCCTATGCTGAAAAAAAGAGAAATTCACACTTCCTAGGCAAAAGTTGACAATAAGGTTCAATTCCATTCTCATATTCGCATATTGGAGAGAGTTAACATGTCTCATGCTGCTACAATCCTTTTAAAAGACCTTACATCATAGTCTGTCTCATATAGACAGTACTTTATGTGACTCTTTCCTGCTGGAAAAAGGGTCAGAACAAACCTCAAACTCTTGCCAATCAGTGACTTTCAAGCTTGATTCTTCCATGAATGAGCCCAAATTGCTCACATTTTGTTTAAATCGCTTGAGCCCTTTGAATGACACAAAAGGATCCGCAAACTCACAATTGGGTTCATAAATTCCCATAGCCATATTTCCTGGCACTCCAGCAAAATTAGTTGGGAGTTAATATAGTCAAGTTGACAGATTAGCCCTCACTGGTTCACATGAGGCACCTGCTGCTGTTGTTAACATATGTTAAAGATGTGTTAACAAAAAGTTATGAACATCAAAGGCCCTCCCTCCCCCCCCTTACCCCCACAAATCCATGAAAAACTTCTCTTCAAATTGTGTTTTGATGTATCAGAAACAAATACTTTCACATCTTTGTGCTTTGTTTTCACCAAGAATTACTTGCTGTTAGTCTAAGATGTATCCAAAGTACACTCCTACCAACCAGGATCTGTATAAAAAACTCTTCCTACAGTACTGGAACACACCTAACCCTAAACCCTAATTGCAATGACCTTGCTTTTGTATCTGAGTGACCTGAGCAGCCCATGGGTTTGTGGGTGGAATTTGATTATTATCACAGGGAAAACAATACCTGCTCAAAATTTGCAATTTGATAATAACCGATTATGCATACATTTTACAATGTTGGGGTGATTGAACAGTACAGCTAAGAGACATCAATGGCAAATGGTCTTACAATAGAATAGATATCTCAGTGAAGAGTTGCATTGGATTTCAAATTTATTGTGGTGACTAGGACACGATGTTAACCTTGAGTGACCAAATTCAATCAGTTGAGCATTGAAGCCAGAGCAATGAGCTGATAGTTTACTAAAAGCAGATTGAAATCTTCCCCTTTTCTAACAGCAGTTGCACCTCTCATAACTTATCCCAATATCTCCAATTGAGCTATTATGTCTGAATCTACCAGACGCCCAACATAGTACAACCATGTTCATTACTACCAAATGGGATTTGCTTGAATTTTATCCTACAGTGCGGCAGGAGTCAAAGCTGGTAGCAAGCCTGAAAAGAGATGACTACAATTGCATTATCTGGTACACTGATAAGATTCTTCAATTTTGCTCCAAAACTTTGTATGCAGCGGTCATGGAAAACTGAAGAAGAAGGGGAAAAACATGCTGACAAATTTGAAACATGCAGATTTACAGCTAGCTTGCTCAAAGCCCCTGTTGTTCCCCATTGGCAATTTCTAGCAACAAAAGGAATTAGGGTTTAGGGTTTCACACACACCAGTGACAAAGTAGGAACGATCGTAGTCTTTCCGTATGGCATCCACTGCATCCTTCCTGGAAATGGGTCCCTGGAATTCCTCTCCCTCCTCGTCTTCTTGAGCTGTCGAAGAAGAAGCAGGACGGAACAAAGACACCAGATTCCCAAAAGCTTCAGACCCGTACCACGCAAGTTTTACAAGGGGACCGGAATCAGAAGTAGGTGGTGTTCTCTCCCCATCACTACTGCAACTCACAACAAGGGAAGATTGCATTGGACCATGCTGTACATTTCTACTTCCGTCCGCCTCCATTCTGAGCTCCCACTGTTGCCGGAGACGGACGCAATTCAACAAGTGAGAGTGAGAAAAGCCGAGGGAAACTGCAATAGGCTTGTGAGTTGGAGCGGAGATAGTGCGAACCCCCACAGGTCTGGATTTTTGTACTCGAGACGAAGAAGAGAAGTCGCTACTAATGCTTACAGATCCGCCAGCAGTCACAGCTGCAACACAGCCAATTGCTGCTGCTGGCGCCATTGGGTACGGTAGTATTGGGTATGGAAAGAAAGAGGAATTAAAAGAGGAGGAGGAGAAGGTGGTGGAACTGGAGAAACACACAAGATATGGATTGGATATGGCGTCGTCGCAGCAGCAACAACAATTTACAAGAGGACGAGATGGCGCAGAACGAGAAAGGCTCCTCCTGTGCACGAAGGAGCGAGCTGAGCTGCCCGCCCCCTACTTTTTTCCCTTTTGGGCAGACCTACTCAGCTTTTCTCCAAGGCGAACAAAAAGGCTCCTGTGCGCACGAAGGAGAGAGCTAAGCTAGGACCCCAGCTGCCCGAAAACTAATGTTTGCACTAGGGCAGACCTACCAAGCTTTTCTCCAAGGCAAAAAACATTTTTGTCATTCACAGCCCTAAATTCCTGTTTCATCAGGTCACAATTTTTTCATCCCTGATCACCTGGTTCTGTTTTGGATGATTTTTTGGGATGGTTTCTTTTTGTGGGAGACATCAAAACTGGGGTTTCTTGTGCTAAAAATTGGAACATCTCCTTTGAAAGTATTTATAATACTGTAATACCTTTTCAGGTTTAAGCAATAATTAAATTACTTTATGGAAATTTCGATTTTATTTTTTCTTAGAAATTATTTGGTTGGAATGACAAAATTTAAGGAAATTCCAAGGATAAGCAAAATACAAAAATTAGTGGAAACCAAAAAGCTAACAAATCCAACACCATTATAAGAACAAATTTCCAATAACTTGAAAACTTTTTTTTATCCAAGAATTTGTTTAAAAATTATTTTCCCTCCATTTTTTGCCCAAAAAAAAAAAAAAAAAAACCCATACAAATTGTTGTAAAAGATCTCATAATTCATTATTATGTTAGAGGTTTGAACTTTTTAAAAACCTTCCAAAAAAGCTACCTATATTTATTGTTGAAATTTCATTATAAATAAATAAAATTTACTACTGAAGTGGATTTTGAAAAATAAAATAATTTCAACACCCACTTGTATGGATGTATGTATGTATGTATGTATGTATATACAACAATATATACTTTATGTGTATCTATATAATATGTACAACACCCATAACTCCTCTTTCCTTCCATTAGCCTAAGTTGAAAATGAAAGTTTCAGGGGAGCCAATGAGAAGGCTCAACATGCACTCAAGAGGGCCCAATTTTTTTTAACTCCATCTATATACGGACAAGAAGGGTATTGATGTTCCCCCCTGAAGTTCCCAAAGTGTTCCTCAAGTTCCCAAAGTGTTCCCCAACATGGTCCCAAGTATCATACTTTTTTACCATACTTTTATCTATTTATTTATTTACTTATTTATCTCATGTGCTTTGGATAAAGTTGAACTTCCATTGTACCCCAAGTTCCCAATGTGTTCCCCAACATGGTCCCAAGTATCATACTTTTTATCTCATGTGCTTTGGCTAAAGTTGAACTTTCACTGTACCCCAAGTTCCCAATGTGTTCCCAAGATGTCCCAAGTATCATACTTCTTCTATCATACTTTTATCTCATGTGCTTTGGCTAAAGTTGAACTTTCAATGTACCCCAAGTTCCCAATGTGTTCCCCAACATGGTCCCAAGTATCATACTTTTTATCTCATGTGCTTTGGCTAAAGTTGAACTTTCATTGTACCCCAAGTTCCCAATGTGTTCCCCAAGATGTCCCAAGTATCATACTTCTTCTATCATTACTTTTTTCTCATGTGCTTTGGCTAAAGTTGAACTTTCACTGTACCCCAAGTTCCCCATGTGTTCCCCAAGATGTCCCAAGTGTCCTACTTCTTCTTCTATCATACTTTTATCTCACGTGCTTTGGCTAAAGTTGAACTTTCATTGTACCCCAAGTTCCCAATGTGTTCCTAAAGTTCTCAAATGCGTTCCCTAAGTTCCCATTGTGTTCCCCAACATGGTCCCAAGTATCATACTTTCATTTCATGTGCTTTGGCTAAAGTTGAACTTTCATTGTACGCAAGTTCCCAAAGTGTTCCTAAAGTTCTCAAATGTGTTCCCCAACAGGGTCCCATGTATCATACTTTTATCTCATGTGCTTTGCCTAAAGTTGAACTTTCATTGTGTACAAAACTTTCAAAGGGAAGTAAGTATCTCTGTGCTTCTGTTTCTTCTACTATTTGATATGAATTTCTGGTGCTCCTTGGCATCAGTTTTCTTTTGCACACAGTAATCAGATTTGTGTCTGGAGAGATGAGATGCAGCAGGCAAGGAGGAGGACATGTGCATTATGTCTTCTGTTGTTGTTCTTGTTGTTGTTTGTTGTTGTTGGTCATGGTGACACACACATTAGGTCTTTCCAGGGATGCTGCATTTGTTGGCTACAGTGAGCGCTACCTTGGAAGACAATCTTCAAGCCTGGAAAATCATGGTTCTTTTGCCTGTCTTTGTTCCTCCCCACCCACCACATCTCTCTCATGTGCTATGCTCTCTCTGCCCACCAAACATAGTTAGAAAGCATTTTGCTTTTCTTTTCTTTTTGTCTCTCTTGAATGAATTGCTTGCTCAGAAATTGTTGCATAGTTTCTTTCTCTTCTAGACAACCAGAAGATCCCTAATTACCCACTTCCACAAGGGAAGATCTTTTGATTTCAAAAGAATATATGGATTTGGTTGGACCATCTCCTTGAGGGCATATATGATGCTGCCAAAAGCTTAGAGACAAGGCAGTTATTGTATGCATCACAGGGGAAGGTCTTGAATACCATTGTTAGTACCTTGGTAACTTCACCAACTAATTATATTGTTGAAATTTTCAAAAGACTTTTTTAACAAAGAACCAAAAAAATTTGAGTCAATATTGAATCTTTAGGACTATTCCATTTGATGAAATAAAAATTTCAAAAGTATTTAATTATTTGACAGACATGTGTTGAAGTAGTTGCCAAGGTACTATGGATCGTCCCAAAATATATACATATTATGTCTTGCCATCTCCATTAATCTCTCAAATTTCGCTGAAGTTTATCACATAGAAAGAGAGCAGACATGGGTTGTGTTGGTCTCAAGTGATGCAAGTGATCATAGAAAGAAACAAGTCTTTTCATGTGCTATTTTGCATTGACATTTGTGTGCGCATCCCTATTGGAATCAATGAGTTTTTCTTGCTAATGATGAACAGGCCTGCCACTGCAACAAAAGGAACACTTGGTGTTTGAGACCAAATATGGGGTAGGCTTGTTTGTTTGTTTGTTTCCCAGAATTTCCTTTTGTACTTTTGTGCCCATTCATAGATGTGTCAAGCTTTTGAACACCATGAAGTACTCTTCATTGCACACATGGGAATGAGTTGAAGAAACTCATTCCTGTCAAACTCAACATCTTGATGAGAAGAAGTATCATGAGTTGTTAGTGCAATGCTTCAATTGAACAATAGTGTGTACATTGCAGGAGATCACAGTGGAGCTTCAAAAAGATTATGCTCCCCAAACTGTAAGATATGTGAAGGTGAACCTTTTGGGACTCTTCAGTACACATCCCCAGTTTATGTTTGGTTTCTTCCCTTGGCTTTGGGTGTGCCTTTTTCTAAGATTCTCTTGAGAACCCTAGAAAGTTTCATATGCAGCCATAGATAGCCTTTGACCAGCAATTTTGCAAGTCCTGAAGAGTGCTTATTAATCCACATTATAACTGGTTACCAAAATTCTGGCCTGTTGACTCAACCTGAAGTGATAATGTATGCTTGATGAGAAGTGCATAATTACTGAGTGAATTGTGCAGAGCCTAGCAAGTCGAGGCCTCTTTGACGGTTGTGGCATTTACAGGGCAGAACCTCCTGGTGAAACCAATGATGATGGCCACCCGGGTACACGAAAAGGGTGTGCTTGCAAAAGCCCTATCACCAAAATCCTTGTGTGATGGATTAAGGCAGTTCAATGCACCTACCCATTGTTATTTTTTGCAGCCAGTTCTTTCCAAGGCCAAGGCTTGTTGAGCTTCATCACGTGGCTTGTACTTGATTGCTTATATCATTTGGTATTTGTCAGTTCTTCCCCGGACTGAGGATGAGGGGGACAGGTATGCGTTGCTGCAGGGAGGGCTATTCTCATGTGGGCGCCAAGAGAACAAAGAGCTGCCTTTGGAACCTAAATTGAATAACAGTAAAGGGGCAGTTTCATTGATCACAGTGAGTTTTCTGAACTGCTTGACTTCTTGAGATGGTTGGATGAAGGTGGCTCTCAATGTAAATCAGTTTACAGCTGATGCTCATGAAGTTTTGAGTTCCTAAAATTTGATATGATTTTGCATATGATGGAGCAGGGGACAAGTGAATTCTTCTTTAGCCTTGAAGACCACCCTGAGTGGAATGGCAGCTTCTCTGTGTGGGGCAAGGTTTTTCTCTTCCTATTGTTTACTTTCTTGGTCTTGTGTTAGATGTTGTTGCATTGATAATGGATGGCGGAGCCTCCAATTAATTACTAGAGATGTGTTTTAATGTACCCTTCTTTAGGGTGATGAGCAACGTAACACAATCTTATCAACTTTTGTTGAGACCATAATTTTGTGCAGAACCATGGTGAAAATGTGTTGAAGGTCTTGTTATGATTGTCATGGGAAAACAGGTTGTAGGAGCTAGGAGTTGGAGAGTGTTGGAAAGACTTGTGGCATTGCCAACACGCCAAGAGATTCATCCAAGTGGCACTACCTTACGCATTCTCCTTAAGCCTGTTGTATTCAAGGCCAGAATTGGCACTAACATTCAACCCACACTCGTCATGGACTAGACTTTCTAGCAATGAAAACATATACCTAGTTCATTGGACTGTTACATTACCAAATTCAAACTTAATTTGCTTTTTCATGCAACCATTGAATTATAACTAAAAGACAACATGCTTCAGACTGTTTGTGTTTATCATTTTCATTACAGTCAAGCACATAGTGCCAGTAATAATACGCATATTGCTGGTGACAATGTCATGAACTTTAGAAATTAAAGTATCCTTTGAGTGTCATTTTGAGTTTTGTGCCTACGAGAAAAACCCTAAAATTTCAAATTTTCAGAATTGTTGATATTAATCAATCATTTTTTTTAAGTTTGGATTTTCATGCAACGCATGTTAGGTTTTTTTTAGCTCTTCTTTCAAAAGTGCTTGCAACCAACTGTGATCAGGATCTTAATGCTCTAATTGGCTAATTGGTCACAAAAATTCACATGCCATAACGTTTGAGCTTTTGTTTCCTTAGCGATCTACTAGATACCCACTTGAGCTCTCATTGGCCTCATGATATCATAACCTCGTTGCTTATTAGATGAAAACATCATAGCTGCTCTCTTTGTGGGTGAGAAGAAGGTGTCCCAATTCTCTCTACAATTGGTTATGCCCAGTAACAAGCTTGAGGCCACCAATTGCCAGAAATAACCTCGCTGTTATTGCATTCCGGCTATTTCTGGTAACTTGAAGAGGATGGCCTCAATGTGTTCACATTTGGGCCAAGGGCACAGGCTACACTAGTTTGTGCCCATTTGTTGATTTTTTTTCACACCTCAATTGTAGCTGGAATTTCAGGGCATTTTTATTTTTATTTCTGGAATGGAAAAATCAAAAAATAAATAAATATTCTTCAAGAAGTTGCCGGAATGGCAAAAGGTACTAAAATTTTTGTTCAAGTAATTAGGAAAAGCAAGTTGTAACATTGAACAACTTAAAATATTCTTAGTTATGTCATGTGTTTTCTACCTATATATCAAATGTATAGTTTCAAATGTGGAAGTCCTTTGATTTACTTATTTCATATTATTAGTGTCCACTTTTGTAAATTGAATATATTTTGTGACTGATTTTATGTCAATACAAATTTGGATCATTATGTTCATATTTTCCATCAAAGTTATGTAAATTTTCAAAACATAAATTGAAACTAGTTGCTAGAAAAAAAAGAAATTGATTAAAACTTACATTTTTGAAAATCCAAATTTAAACATTCCACATTACCAAAACCCAAATAACCTATATGATGAAAAAACACCTTTTTGGCTTACAATCATACATCCATCCCTCCCCTCCCCCCTTTACTACCTCCCTTCTTGCCAACCTTCTTCTCCTTTGGGAAAAGGATTTTTTTTTAAAAAAATTAAAGGAACTTCCCTTCTCTTGGAATAACAATCAAATCAATAGACTCTTTCTTTCTTTTCTAGAGGCTAATGGACATAATCCATTTTTTTTAAAAGGAACATCACAAAGTTGAATTGATAGACAATTTTCTTTTTATCCATGACCTATCTCATTTCCAATTACCCACCTTCCATATCAAAGGTCCTTTTGTTTTGTTATGTTATTGTATTATTTCTTAATTCCATTTTATTTTTTTTCTCTCCCTTAAGCCAAAGTATTTTCATGAAAAATGACATACAACAAGAGTCATTCTTTTTCCCAAAAATATTTATTGATATAGTTTAAATACCTCTTGTGGACACCTAACATATCATGATTATTTTCTACTTGTTTTTATGGTTTTGGGCCTTGCAATATATGCAACAATGATTAACAAATGTTGGGACCCTTCAACATAACCTATTTTGAAATTATTATTTGCAAAAAATTGTGTTACTATTTTAATGTGGAAAGAGAATTTGCAAAAGTTTTGATCCCCAAAATGTCAATTCCATACAAGATTTATGTCAAAATCAAAATTTATCTCAAAGTAGGTTAATAAAGGGATCCATTCTTTGAATGATGAATATGATTTTGAAACTTTAGTTTAGAATGTTTATACAAAGGTGACATAAAAATGCTAACTTGCTAAAGGTAAAGCTAGTGAAAAATTTCCTTATAATTTTGAAATTTTTATCTCTTATGATTTTATTTTCTTTAACAACCTTTGTTTTTGCATGCAAAACAAGGATGTACCATAGTACCAAAACATATTCAACACAATGGTGCCAATTAATTAATTAATTTTCAAAAATCCATTTCAATAATTCATGGTTCATTTTATTTTATTTTCAAAGTTTTTGAAAATTTAAAAATTTCGACAATCAAGAGTAGATATGAATAGTTTTTCATTAATCTATTTTGATTTATATCAATTAGTTGTTACATTTCTTGATTAGGTTTATTTGCATGCTTTATTTCTTGGTTACTTATTTTTATTGTTGTTTGCCACTTCCTTAATAAATAATTTTTAGAAAGTATCGGAAGTTATCTATTTCAACAAACTTTATAAAGAAAACAAAGGTTTGTGATGAAGGGTGAACACATGAAATGAGTTTGTTTTAATGATTTGCAATAATTTGGGAGGTGATTTAGATGCATTTACAAGTGTGGTTCGATGGACAAAATAGGTAGAGAAAAATTGCTTACAACAATGTTCAAAATCATATCTAACATGAAGAGAAATAGGCAGAATTAAAGCATGATGTACAAGTTTTGAATGAAAAACACATTCAAAAATAATCAACAACCAACAAGCCCCATAAACATCATGTTGGTAGATCAAAGAAGACCTTTGAAACTACATTATTATCTCCAAATGAAATAAAGAAAGAAGGTGATGAAGCTAGGGATGGGAAGTGCCAAAAGAAAGGTCCATCACTTGTTGAAGATGAGAAGAAATCAAAGGAAAGAGGAGCTTACACAAATTGGTTCCAACCGCATTTGTGGCCTCCCATTGCTATTACAATCAAAAAACATGGTAACAACTCCAATGCTATACACTTCTTGAAAACAACATACAAGAAACCTAACATGCCAAGTCCTTATGAAAGGTTGAATAGGGCATGTTTGTGGGACTGGTTCATTATATATAGTGAACAAAAACCAAACTACAAACATGCAGTGGAATTTAATACAATAATGAAACCCAACAAAGAAACTATTTATGCATTGGAGGAGTACTTAGAATTACATGATTCTTTCATTGCCATGTTGCAAACAATGAGACGGGTTGAATAACAGATTTCAACTAACATCGTGCAACCCATCCTTTGTGGCATGATAAAATCTTCAACACCTTAAATTTTATGAGATGGCCTTAGAGGATTTATAATTGCATAAGAATGGACATGTCAATTCATGAAACAATATATGAATTAATCTTTTCAAGTTGCCACAACAATAGCAAATGAATTACCAATTAATTGGTACAAAAAAGGATGCAAGATGGCATACTAAGTAGCCTACCTAATGAAAGCTTATAATATTCTAGTAATTCTTGTTGTAAACAATGACCAAACAAATGTTCATCTCATCCCAATAGCAAGAGAAAGGATTTTGGAAAATAAAAAAACACAACACATTAAAGTGTTAATGGTGGAGAACAAAAGGCAAGTCACTTTGGTTGTATCTTCAGTTGCAAGTGGTTTTTTACTTTCCCCTCATATTGTGTTCACAAGTACTACACCTAGGTGCCTATCACCATGTAATGAAGGGAAGGACAAGTGCATAAGTTTAGATTGAGACCTTACTTTCAGTGAAAATCATTGGTCTACATTGGAAACAATAAAACAATTTGTCCACAAGATTTTGCTACCATACTTGCACACTCAAATTACCCAATTAAGGTTGTAAGAAAACCAGAATATGGTTCGATTGTTGGATTGCTAGTCTATGCACAAAAGTCATGAGTTTTTAAATTGGATGAAACAAACACACCTAAAATTCTGGTAATATTCATTATAGCAAATTGTACCAACATTTTCTAGCCAATTGATGTCATTTTGCAATGTTCGCTAAAGCATGTTTTCAAACTACAATTGAACTCTTGGACCACTACAATCATTAAATAACAAATTGACGATGGACAAGCACCATAAATGGACTTCAAGATGAACAACTTAAAGCCATGCATTTGTGGGTGTTTACACTATGCATGGAAACAAGTGCAAGGCATGGAGAAGATGATTGTGAAAGGTTGGGATAAGATAGGGATTACTAGGGCATTCCAAAGTGAATTTCAATTTATTACAATGGAAGCAAATATGATCAGCTCATTGTTCAAAGTCACACCAAACATTAAACACCATATAATGAAACATACATTAAAATTGATCCAGAACAAGGAACAATTGTAGTCATGGAAGAATGTTTATAAACAAATGCAATCACAACATCAACATTGAATGTGATAGAAGGATGTTCAACTATTGGTTGTAGAACAAGATTGAAACAATTGGCTAAAAAACAAAAGACATCAGTATGAAATCTTACCTACATTTGATTTTTGAAATAATACCATGGTCTATTTGGGAAATATGACATGCACTCGGCAATATCAAGCTCATAGAAGTTGATCCTCACAATTAGCAAGAAATGATAGGGAATAAACTCGACTATAGCTTTGAGCCACAAAGGCTTGCTTAATAGCCAACTTCATAGACTTACAAATAATTTATTCCTTTTCATCATTCAATTCTAACTTTGTTGCCCTTGTGTTACATAATTTTAGATTGGCAGGTCAGATCTTCCAATTAATGTTTTGAATTGTAAAAAAAACATATTCACATGAAAAACTTCCACCTTTTGGTCATTCAATTGGTCAAAGAGTCTGCCTTAATGATTACAATTCATATGAAATCTTTTCCCAGGCCATGCGGAAGACATTTCAGGATTGCATCCCAGAAGAGGATCTGGTTATGACAGGGCAAGAAAT
>Ga0116227_10009953_pt1 | contig 16913 bp, 16 predicted proteins | sample S1TSphgellanicum_FD_89693 | JGI IMG/M metagenome (GOLD analysis project Ga0116227, IMG submission 89693) | Host-associated microbial communities from peat moss isolated from Minnesota, USA - S1T2_Fb - Sphagnum magellanicum MG | ecosystem: Host-associated > Plants > Peat moss > Unclassified...
GAATCAATTTGATGAACTTGCTCATGCAGATTCAACTCATGGGTCAAGGCGGAGTTCATTTGCTAGACTCAATGATGGTGAATCTAGCAGTAGTGGGTCTGAGACTCCTGAAATCCAAGCAACTGCAAGAAGCTCAAGAAGGAACTCAAGGAATCAATTTGAAGGAACTCAATCATTTGGGTCTAGGAGGAGTTCATATGCCAGACCTGATGAATCCTTTCGACCAGAGATTCCTGAAATTCATGGGATGTCAAGCTCAAGAAGGAATTCTGGGAATGAATTTGATGAGCTCAGAGCTCAATCATCAGGGTTAAGGAGGAGCTCAGATGCTGGACGTGATGAATTCAGTAGGTTGAAGATGCCTGAAATTCAAGAAACTAGGTCACAAAGGGACTCTGGGATTGGATTTGATGAACTTGAAACTCAATCATCAAGGTTGAGGAATTCAGATGGTGGATTTGATGAATTCAGTAGGCAGGAGATACCTGAAAGTCTTCAAGAGACAAGGTCACAAAGGGACTCTGGGATTGGATTTGATGAACTTGATGCTCAATCATCAAGGGAAGGGAAGATGAGTTTGGATGCTGGATTTGATGACTCCAGTAGGTTGGCATATCCTGAAATTCAGACAATGGAAGGAGGGTCAAGAAAGAACTCAAGGGAAGGATTTGATGGACTTGCAGCTCAAGCATCATCATCAAGGAGGAGGAGTTCCTATGCACCCCAAGGATACACATTGCCTGAGATTGCTGAAATTCGACGAAGATCGTCAAGAAGGTATTCATGGCATGGACTTTGATGAACAATATTGAATTTCAAGCATTGGAGTCAAACTGCAAAGTTGTGAAGCATTTAGTGAAGGATTGTTGTGAGAAAGCATTTAGTCACGGTGTGTGACTGTATAGGATCACTGCAACAATAGCAACATCATAGTTGTGGATAGTTGGTCTTTATGTTTCAATGTGTGCCACAAAAAGCACCTTTGGCAAATGCTGAATACATTAAACATGGATTTGCCTTCTTATTAGTAACTCCCTATTGAATGTTTCCACGAGACTTTTGTCGAGTTCTCAATGAATGGCCAATGATCAAGTTTTTCATCATTTGCGACTTGTTTTGGGACTTTTGAGTAAATGGGTGGATCCTTGTTTTCTACCTATCCAAAAATTACCCTTTGTTGCCATTTTTAATGCAATTACTCACTCAAAATACTAGTGCATACACATAAGTTTTTCAATTTCCCAATTTGAACTATTTCTTTGTTGCCATGTGCACATGATAGGACAATATACATTGTCATCCCATTGTAAGTTTTTATCATGAAAAGTTAAATTGCCTTCACGATTCAAGGTTTTGAATGTGGAGTAAAGGTGTGCCATTTTCCGACTATATTGTTGCCATTGGGTAGATAATTAGCTCACATGGCCAAAGGTTCGGCACAAAAGAAATGGCATGATTAAGAATTGTTTAGACATGACATCATTTTAAACTAGAATGATGCTCAGTTCGTTTGCATAGACAAGGGGTCAATATTCACTCGTGTGTTCTTCAATGATCAAACAATTCTTACCCACTCATGATGTGAAAAAAGTGGTGTCAACAACACCAATTGCTATTTCCATTCATCAAGTTTGGAGCATGGTGTTATACTCTTGCTATGAAAGGGTTGGCAATTTGTCAATTCCACCTTTTGTTGGTTGGATTTTGGACCACATCACGTGCATAGCCATTGTTCCTTGGAAAACTTAGTCATGCATTACATGAAGATAAAAATGACCAAGTGTTAAATTTACTTCTTGGTCAATTTAGACATGTCATTTGGCATTCAACGATTGACTTGTGACACATTTATTTGGATAGCTATTGATGTCCAAGTAAAACAAAATAATTAAAATATTATCCCCATGTGCTAATGAAAACTTCAAAATCAATTCATATTTTTCATGTTTGTAAAAATCATTACATTGTGTGATGCCATAAAATGGCATAGGCACATGAGCCTCATAGTCTTAATTTGCACTTGACTTATATATATATGTTTGAGCATCCTTTGTAAAATGTAATTTGAAATGCAAAATTACAAATCACATTTTGGCTCCAAGTTATAACTAAATCAAAAAACATAGGTACTAAAAAAAAACTAAAAAAATTCAAAAAACATTCATCACCAAATTATTTTTTTGGGGGGCAGAATTTTGCCACTTGGCAATAAAAAAAATGGTAGTGCAAATTCTACAACAACAAAAAAAAAAAACCTTACAAATTCATCATATTCTAAAGGAAAAAAACTGAAGTTGCCATATTTAGATAACACATAGCATGAATCTCTAACCTTTTTTTAATGTCCTCTTTGACTTGTAGCCGAATTTTGCTAAATCTTCTTGTGGAAGATCACCAACCCACCTATCTCACAAAACTGAAAAAATAACCCTATTCACCATAAGTAATTTAACAATGTTTTTTTAATTTCTAAATAATATGAAATACACAATTTGTAAGTAACTTCCAATGATACTGCATATGTTTCATATGTTGTGTGAGGTCGGGTTGATGACCAACATCATCATTTGTAATTTTATTTTTTATTTATAACGGTTATTTACTTGGCATATTATACATCTAGGGCTTTGGCAATGAAAGTTATCATTGTCATACATTATTCTTGTTTGGTGACAATGGAAGAATATGTTTACACACATGTATTAGATTTGTTTGGATGTTCATATTTTGGTATTGTTACCATTATTTTGTGCCTTTACAAATTCAATAGAAATTTCAATATTAGGGGCTACTTTAGACAAGGGTCCAAGGAACAAGGTCCAATGAAATTGAGCATTCCTAATGGTTAAGAATTTTAAATTGGTCCTAGGGCCTTTAAATGAAGGTCCAAAACCAAGACAAATCAAATTGTGATTTAGCTTACATGGCATCGTTTTGGAAGGAAAACCAATTGAACTAAATAAAAAAGAAGAGCTTAAAGGAAAGCCCATCGTTTGGAAAACCAAAATGTAAGCTAGGGTCCAATGTTGATTATTCTTTGTTTATTGTTTTTTTACATTGTTTTCTTTAACCCTTGTTGCTCAAATTTTGTGAGAATGGAGGACATGTTATGAATTGACAATATTGTTGAAACTACACCAACTCCCCCATTTTTTACCAATTTTAAAGTTGACATGGTTGGTTTTGTGAGTGTTCACAAAGTGATTGATAGAAGGAATGCATTTTCAACCTTTTTAAGTGCATGAAATGGAGGTGAATCAAAATGTGAGGCAAAAAATTAAAAATTAAAAATTAAAAAAACCATGAAAAAAGGAAGAATAATAGTGAAAAGACAAAAGGTTAATTTGATTCTATCACATGTCAATCACACATTTGTGATATTGGACTTTCGAATTGGACCCCAAATCTTTAGGCACACTCATTACACCTTAGGGGAAAAATGTTTTTTTAATGCGAAGAAAGTCTAATTCAAGGTTCAATTTGCTTCAAATTGGTCCTTAGGCTTTTGGTCCTTGAACCCTTGTCTAAAGTGGCCCTCAAAAATGAGTGCATGGGAAACATATATGTATTCATGTTGTGTAAACAACCATCATAGATGTCTCATGTGTTTATATATTTATGATTGTGGGTTTGTTTCCAAGTGCATAAACTATCAATATAAATACATGGAATTTAAACGACATTTGGAATGATTTTAGATAATTATTTTGGCAATAAAAAACCAATGTCATGTGTACAACTTTTTGCACCTACAAGCACCATTGAAGATTGTTTTTGGTTCAAAACATGTGCCATCCCTAAATGGGTATAAGGTAGAGGCACCAAATAACGTCGTTGTACCCTAAACCTATAGTTGTGACCTCCTATCACCAATTGAATAAGGTGAAAAATGGATGGCACTTTATTGTGACATACTAATGTCACATGAGTCATATCTTATTATGTTGACAAATTATATTTATGGATTTTAGAAAAAATATTTTTATGGATAATGGTCATAATGAAATTCATAAAGAACAAGTTTATATATTACATAGGTTAGCACTAGAAATGGGTTTGTGTATATTTTGAACATCTATCATAAACTATTTGCAATATTTATGTTGATGGTTTTGAGGACGATTTTTTTCCAATTTTGAAATGAAAATTAAAATTATGGAGTAAATTTGTTGAAGGCACCTATTCTAGATGGTTTTAAGTTTTGATGACTTAACTATATCATTCTTTTCAATTATGCAAAATGTGTTTCAATATTCTAAAGTATTTTCCAATTCTAATTCAATGTTTACAAGCTTGGACCAACCCATCATTTGTTTTGTGAAATTGCCATTTCAATCTAATTAGCCATATTTTCAACCATTGGATGTGAAAGTGCATGCAAGGTAGAATTGCTCTAGCTAAGATATTTTCAATAATTATCAAAGATGTTAGCATTTATATACATGGGGAACAATCCATTTTGGGGTACACAACTACTCATTCCACCATCCCTAAATTTAAACCAAGTGTGTAAGAGTAATAATATAAAGAGTCAAGATGAAGAACTTCAAAATTCAGCAAAAAGTGAAGGTCTAGAAGAACACAAGCAACCTATTTGCAAGATGCACATGGAAAAGATGAAACTTAAGCAAACAAAAAGAAGTTGAAATAACAATTCAATTCAAAAAATCATGCTACTTTGGGTGATGTCACAAATCTATCCTTTCATGCTACACAATCATGCCATACACAAAACTTTGTTGATGGTCTAGAGTCTTTCAATAATCCCAAATTTGTTGTAGCTCAAAAAAAGTCCAAATCATAGATCCCCAACTTAGAAGACATGAATGAATGGGAATTGGAGCAATTAATCCTTGAAATGGGCCATGAAGGTAGTGGACATGGGTGTTAAATTCAATGTGGCAACTTGTCATTTTGGCATTCTTATAACTTCTTTAAGGGCTTGCTGCAATGGGAAAATTAAATCTTGGAAAACATAGAAATGATGATATAGAAAAAGAGGCACAAATTATTAATTAAGTGTTAAAGATACAACTCATTGGTCTATCCATCACTTCAACGATTCAAGTTTAAGGTTGTAGATATAACATAAGAGATAACAATGTCATTCACACGCAATGTTTTTGGATGAAGTTGATGGAAATGATTCAAATCAAAACACCTTCAATTGACTTTGAGAGTGACCCAAGGCTTAGAGATGAGTAGAGTTAGAATGCTAAATGCAAAAAAATGTTATAAGTTTTATGAAAGTTTCAAAAAAAATTATGAGCTTCACAACTAAGATTCATCCCACATTTGGAATTATGATGAATCAGGGGCACAACTAGATGTCATGGGCAAGGACATGTCTTTGCAATTAAGGGATCACATTCTATACACATTATTATTCCCAAAGAGCAAGAGTGATATTCTGTGCTTACTTGCATTGATGTTAAACAAACAAACATTCCTAATTTCTACAATTTCAAATGTAATAGAATGTATAAGAATTACATTTAACATTGCAAAAATGGTGCCACAATGGCCATGCAATCCAAAGCCTAGATGATCAACCAATTGTTTTTGAATTGGATTGTTCATTTTGTCAAATTAGTGAAGATTAGCACCAATGGCATTTCTCCTTCTGATCAACACCTTTTAATATTTCATGAACATGGCTTTCACATCTCTTTGGAGGTTGTTGAAGAAACCAAGAATGTGGGTTTGGATTTGCTCACCTTACCTATCCAAATTTTGCATGAATTCCATCCCTTGGATGTGAATGTTTTCAAGCTATTCAAGATTGCATTTCACAAGTTTTGGTATATTAAAAGTTTAATGAATAAGCACAAATTTACATAGGAGGATTGGGCACAATGGTTTTCATTAACAAATTGCAAAAATCCATGACAAAAATCAACATTGTGAAAGCCTTTAGGAGAATAGTAATTGGCCAAGTTTGATTTTAACATGACGAAAAGTAAAATGGGGCCAAATACAAAATTTTCATCCATGGACAACTTGGATTCAAATTCATACATTATGTATAAAGGTGAAGTTGCTTAAGAGATGAGTTTCAGTTTGCTTGAATGTCAAAAAAATGAACTTCTTTACCACCCTTCAATGCATACAAAAATAAGGTATTTTGTTAGGTGGACAAATTTTTTTGACATTTCTTCACATTCCTAACATCCTAGGGGACCTTTTTCAAATATTTAAATAAACTAATAAGGCACTCAAAAGATACATTCTCTTATTTAATAATACTAGTTGATCTTGATTGGATGAAACCATTTTAAAGTTTTCACTTTCAAATATAATGTTCAATAACCCCTAGACAAGTATTTTCTCCTCACATATATATATCCACAACACCATTTTAGTTAAATTTCATGAAAACCCATTGGTGTGCCCTTGAGCTTTTTGATTTGGACTACAAGTTTTCATATTGGTTTCATAGTTTTCATGTGGTTATTAACTATTCATGTGTTCATTACATTCCAACCCAAAAAAGAATACCATTTGGACAATATTTTTGAATCACTCAAGCAAACATACACCCACACATTGCACGTTGATATCAACTTTGAAGTTTAAGACGTGGATTATAGCATACTTGAAACATAAGATCAATGCCACTACTTCGTGGAGGAATTGGAAGATAGTAATGGAACTTGTGATTTAAACCTACCCAACCACACACCACAATCAAATTTCACTACTTGCTTCTAATTTTGTTAACATCAAGTTAAACATCTTCAAGTTTTTAATTTTGATGCAACTTGAAGGTTCCAAAAGAAAGAGGTTAAATCATTCCATCATTGATTACATCCAGTCAATCATAATGACAAATGATGAATACCTACAAGCATTGGAAGAAAAAGTCATAAAGAAAAAAAAACCAAGGAATGCAAACAAAAAAGACAGGAGTTACAAGACAAGAAAGAAAGAAGAGCACAAGAAAAGGCAACTCAAAAAGCAACAAAGTTTGAAAGAGCTTGTTAGAAAGTTGCCAATGAAGTTTTCAATGAGCAATGGTCAAATTTCATGACTATTAATGACAAGTTACATGACACCATAAAATCAAGTGCCCCAATCCAACCAAAAGGCTATGTAACATCATATTGTGGGATTATTCTATCATGGTGTAAGTATAACTTGGTCATTGCAATCAAAAGACAAAAAATGAAACAACAAGCAAAATAGACATAAGGGCTATCACCATTCATAGAACACACAACATTTGTTCGACCTTCAACATTTCAAGTTGGAAGAGTGTATCACTTGTCAAACTTTCTTACCAACTCGAGCAATTTTTTTATTCAACATATTCTTATGTTCTTGAAGACAATTTTAGCCCTTTCACATGTATGGAAGTAACATTAGAGTTGTTGAAGTACTAGATTGATTTGGCATTGGATAACATTATGTATACTAAATTTGCATTGAACATGATTGAACTCAAGTTATGGATTTTAAGTAAGATTTGGCTTCCTGATGTCAACATAAAGATTTATGAAATGATGAATACAAGATTTAAAAAAAACTTGTTCAAGAATTGTGAAGGAGGAAAATGATCCTCAAGTTCTTTAATATTGTAATCTTTCCATAACCAATTAAGGTTGAATTAGGTTTCAATTAGTAAACATGGGTTGAAACATGGGTTTGAGTTTTAACCTTAAACTTGAGTTGAATTAAGATTAAATGAGCGTGATGAAAGTTGTATTAGGTTTTAATTAGTAAACAATAAACACATTGACCCTAAATTAAGCTTGCATTAAGGTTAAATTAATGTGACTATATTTGAATAAAGGTTACACAATTAGACATATTAATTATAAATTAGGATTAAATTAAGGTTGAATTAATGTTACTAACCTAGGGTTAACTTTGTGGCAATGGTTCAAACAAGTATAACCTTAGATAGTTTGGATTTGGAAATTAGATTAACATAATACCTTTTAAGGTGCGGCATTATTTTATTTTTGAAAATCCATTTTGGCAATAAAAATTATTATGAAAATTTGGCAATAAATATAGACAACTTCTTTGTCAAGTTCTTTCAACTTAGAACCTTTAACAGAGGGAGAGACCTTTTATACATTTTAAAAAATTACTTCTTTTTGCAAAAATGAAGACAAATAATGTTTCACCAAATTATAAGATAAAAAAATGTTGCCAATTACTGGATACCTAATTTGCAATGGTGGATTGGCATGAAGCAAGCAGCTCATGGGTTTCCACCAATTTTTTAATTTTGTTTTCCCTTGTAATTTTCTTAAATTTTGACATTTCAAACAGATAATTTCTAGAAAATTCAATATTTTCAAAAATAATTTACGGCTAAACCTTAAAAGGTAACACTATACTGTAGGAGTACCAAACTAATTGAACAAGCAATAAACAAACCAACCAACCATTTGAGACATTTTTCTATTGTAATTTGACTCCACCAAAGTTGATGACAAAGGCACATAAGTAGATGAAAATACCAAAAAATGGATGCAAAAGTTTCAAAGTAGATGAAAAAATTGCACCTAAATGGATGAAAAATGCATCAAAGTAGATGAAAAATGTACCACAATGGATTTTAAAAATGGCACCAAAGCAGATGGTAAATGCACCAAAGTATATTGAAAAAATGGCACGAAAGTGGATGAAAAGATGAAAAAAATTATGATGAAAAATACACCAAATTAGTAGATTGAAAAAAAACACATGAAAGTGGATGATAATAAATGCACCAAAAGTGGATGAAAAAATGGCATGAAAGTGGAGGATGCATGATAAATGCAACCAAAGTGAATGAAAAAATGGCACCAAAGTGGAGGATGCATGATAAATGCAACCAAAGTGGATGAAAAAATGGCACCAAAGTGGAGGATGCATGATAAATGCAATCAAAGTGGATGAAAAATGGCACCAAAGTGGAGGATGCATGATAAATGCACCAAAGTGGATGAAAAAATGGCACCAAAGTGGAGGATGCATTGATAAATGTAACCAAAGTGGATGAAAAATGGCACCAAAGTGGAGGATGCATGACAAATGCACCAAAGTGGATGGAAAAATGGCACCAAAGTGGAGGATGCATTAATAAATGTAACCAAAGTGGATGAAAAAATGCCACCAAAGTGGAGAATGCATTGATAAATGTAACCAAAGTGGATGAAAAATGGCGCCTCCATTCATTCTCTCGAGCGTTGGTGAAACGCGAAAAAGCCTCCGAAGAAGCGCTTTTGTCGCTTCACGTTGCGTACGCCGCTTGCTCTCTATCTCTCTCTCTCTCTCTCTCTTACGCGCGCGCGCGCGCGCGCGGTTCGATCTTCTTCAGCGAGGTTCCTTTTCTCTCTTCTCTGGCGCGCGGTTCCGTCTTCTTCTTCCTCTTCGTCGCCTCGCCTCCCCTCGCCTCGCGAGGACACCGCCCGTCCGTCCGTCCGTCTCTCCGTGCTTCCTGCATTTTTATTAGGGCATGGGTACTACCTTTCTTCCGCTTCCATGCGCTTTTTCTTGTGCCATGCCTTCATGAATTGTCCTAATTGTTTCTTGGCTTGTGTCTCTCTCCTCCTCTGAATTTTCCCTTGCTTGCTTGCTTGCTTTCGCCTTTTTCCTCTTGTTTGGAGACTGGCAATTGATTGTCACAGGGCTAGGTTACGTAAGGATTTGGAGAACCATGCGAGATTAGGGTTAGTCTGCTTTAACAAAGTCTCAAGAGTGGGAATGCTTTCAGTTCTTCTTCAGGCATGGTATAGGATGGAGTGCAAGAATTAGGGTTTCGAGTTTTGTGCAGATTCTGAAAACCAGCAGCAGCGGATAGTCGTAGTCGTAGTAGTAGCAGTCTTTGCGTGCGTGCCTCTGGTTTTGGAATTTGAGTCAAAAAAGTTCATACCACAAGATTAGGGTTTCGAGTTTGGTGCAGATTCTGCAAACCACCAGAGGATAGTAGTAATATTTCTTTTATTATTATCATTATTTTTATTATTATTTGGGGTGTTTCGGTTTGGAATTTCAGGAAAAAAAGTTCATACCACAAGATTAGGGTTTTTTGTTTTCACACAAAAAGCCTTCAGACAGTGGGGCTTGAAACTGCAGATAGAGAGGCACGTATCTTAGAAGAGGAGGAGGAGGAGGAGAAGGAGTCAAAATGACTGCGGATCTGCGGGAAATGAATGAAAAACTGCAGTATTTTAAGGATGTGACTCAATTGGAGGATTCTGCACTAGCTGAGCAGATTCTGGAAGCACATGGGTGGGATCTAGGGGCAGCAGTAGCGACGATGGTGGACAAGAATGTGCAGGGAGGTGGTGCACTGAGTCAAACAGATGCTCAGGGCCCAGTCCAAGGGGTAGCAGCAGCAGCTGCTGAAGAGCAGGCAAGTGCACTTGGAAGGGATCCTGGTCCTGCCACTGCAGGCCCATCAGTATACAGGACTCACAATCCAGAAAGATGGAACCCTACAAGGTTTGATTATGACAGATTTGCAGATGAGGGGATGAGTTATGAAAGGCTTGGTGAGCACCGAGATGCTTTGCAGGTGGCAAGAAACACAGGGGGACCAAATCATAATCCGAATATGGTTTGGAGGATGGTAACACTGCCGTTTTCAATCATTCGCGGGAGTTATAATCTCATGTATGGTGCAATGGGTATGGGGATGTGGATTGCAGGAGGTATGTTAAATTACTCCTTAGGAGCATTGGGTTTTGGGGGTCCAGAGCAAAGAGCAGGGGATGGGAACATGCTGTTGACAGTGCCAGCAGGCACAGCTGAGGCAGCTGCATTCTTGCGGAATTTTGAGAGTGAATATGGGGAGTATCACCCCACTTTTCAAGTCACAAGTTTCATGGAGGCATTGCGGCGGGCTGGCCAACAATTCAAGTTTCTCTTTGTGTATTTGCACTCACCAGAGCATGCAAATACACCTCCATTTTGTGAGAGAAGTTTGTGCAATGAGCATGTAGTGCAGTTTGTGAATGAGAATTTTGTGGCATGGGGGGGTGATGTGCGCACCAGTGAGGGTTTTCAAATGAGCAACAGCCTTAAGGCATCCACTTTCCCCTTTTGTGCTGTTGTCATGGGCTCATCAAATCAACGAATAGCTCTTCTGCAGCAGGTATCTCTAGATACTGGAGTCAAAATCCATACTTCTTTGTTTATTCAAAAAATTGTCCTTTTTGAATCTTCAGGATCCTTTGAGGCACAATTTTGGGTTTTATGAGTTAAGCAGCACCCTTTGGCTGGTTTTCTTGTTTCTTTCACTTGTTTCTGTTATCTTTATAAATCTGGAAATGCATGGTTATGAACTTGTAACAGGTGGAGGGTCCCAGGTCTGCGGCAGAACTTGTATCTATTCTGCAGAGAGTGGTAGAGGAGCAAGGTGTGGCACTAGTGGCGGCCCGTGTTGAGGAGGAGGAACGCCAGCTTAACCGACGCCTCCGTGAAGAGCAAGATGCTGCATACCAAGCTGCACTCCAAGCTGACCAGGTTGCTCTGCAATTTTGCTCGTGTTGCACTTTCTATATGTGTTGCTCTCAGCCTTTTTTGGGAAATGGAATTATGGGGCCTCATTTGGACCATGCCAATGAAGAGTGTTATTTACTGAAGGTGGACCCTTGAGTCCTACCAACATATGTTTTTGTTGCTGGTGCAATTTGTGCCTGCATGTGTCATTCTAAACTCACATACTTCTTCCATGTGGTGGAAAACTTCCAGTACTTCGTAGTAACCATCTTATTATGGCAATTTTGTGCTGCAATGTGTGTGTAGGAGAGGGAGCGGTTACGACGAGAGGAAGCAGAGCGTGTGGCTAATGATGTGGCGGAAACTGAGCGCAAGAGGAAGGAGGAAGAAGAGGCAGCATCTCGAGTTGCTCAAGAAGCAGCTGAGAGGGAAGCAGCACTTGTGCGCCGAAGGCATGAGAAAGCCATGGCACTTGGCAAGGAGCCTGACAAGGGCCCAAATGTCACCCAAGTGAGTGGATGTTTTCAATACATTTTGCTTTGGTGTTCTGTTGCTTCCAAAAGTGAAAGAAACTCAGGACAAAACAGTTGAAAAAAACTGGTTGCCCTAACTTTTAAGCAGATTACAATATACTATTCTATACTCACTGTCAGGAGCTGATGAAGTCAGTGGGGAGCAATGGCTGCTAGTCACTGCCATTCATGATGAAGGTGATGGTCTGATCTTTTGTGAGTGACATCCTCAAAGTTATGGCCACACTCAGCTTTGTTGTGTTTGTTTTGGTTTGGTTGGATTTGATGCAATGCTTACCTTCAATCTTTTTTTGTGGAGTTTTTCTCTGCAATCTCATGGACATATTTAGATTCTTGCAACTTTTTGTAAAAGACATGTTCACAATTTTAGGGTTTTAGGGTCACCCAAACTTGACTGAGGATCTAGATATTACTAGGACCATATTGCAGCTCTGTGAAAGGTCTGGTTGTCTCTTTTCTTTCGGCTAGGTTTTCCTCTTTCCCATGGTTGCTGTTTTCAGATCTGAAATATCCACTTCTTTGTTATATGCTCATCTCTCAATTCTCAAGGTTGACTAAAATCATCAGTATCAGGAAATTGTCAGTTCAAATTACTTATGAAGATAGAGTTAAATTTTACATCTAATGGCTTCTCTGGTAACTTCTTGGATTTGCTGTTCACCAAGAGCCTGGGATTCTTTTATCTGATAACTTCAATAAAGGTACCCAATCAGAGTACGCAGATATTGACAGGATCTGTATACACCTCACAGTCATTCCCATATCTCTGTTACTGTTAAGTTGGGGTTTATGAGTAATCAATTCTGCAGGTTCCTTGAGGCTGTGTAGTTCTAAAGTTTTCTTTGTTTCTTAGATGGTCAGTCTCATGATCCTTCTGAATAAGATAAATGCTGCCCACTAAGGATTCTCTTAAGAGGACCAGAGGTTTGCTCCATAGAGATATATTCATTCTGGAATTTCAGCATCTTGTACTGAGTCTCGTAAGTGGGAAGGCTTTTTTTAAAGCCCGCTTTGTCTTTGTTTGTCTTCTCCCTTTTGTCTGCTATGTTCTGTTCAATGTTCCTTATGTGTCTTCTCTTTTCGTTTTTTGTCATCTCCCTCTGTTTCCCTGTGTTTCCCCATTCTTTTAATTGAAAGTTTTTCACCTGGTTCAGGGTACGTGTAATTGTGAGTGTGGAGATTTCTCAATACTCATGAAGGTTATTATTTTTCAAGGAAATACAATATTGAGACATTAGAGAGAGGCTGCTTGACAGATATTTTTGAATATAACCTATTATTTGATTGGGTTATGCAGGTTCTGCTGAGGTTTCCAAATGGTGAGAGAAAGGAGCGGAGGTTTATGAGTGACGCAAAAGTGCGACTACTCTATGACTATGTGGATTCACTAGGGATGTTTGATGGTGTTGATTATCACCTCCTATCCAATTTCCCCCGCACAGTCTATGATCAACTGGATCTTACCCTCAAAAGTGCAGGCTTGCATCCCCAAGCTAGCCTCTTCGTACATGTGGACGACAAGTAGGGTTATAGCTAGCATTGGTGATTTTATCCTTTGCACTGTCAAACTTCTCACTGACCCGTTTTCACATTCATGGTATAAAAAGGTAGTATCCCCACACTTTCAAGGTCAAATGTGTTGGGGTCTCTCAAAGTATTTTACATTTTGTCTTGTCCCATTTTTCCTGTTGCAAACTGCCGGTTGTGTGAGTCTCAACATTTTGGTGTAGGCACCATTCAAGACGACCTGTGCATGACAATCCAAGGTCTTTTCTTTGTTTACCTTTGTTAGGTCCTTACATTGTAGGGCGTTTTCAGTGTTTTAGTTTGGATATTGTGGTGGTGAGGCCCATTTATCTGTGTATGCAGCATGTTGTGGCCTCAGCTTGTTTGCATACAAATTGTGTTGCTTCAAGGACAACAAAGAGGTGAAACCATAAATTACATCTGAACAAAATCTGTTTGCAGGGCATTTTTCCACTGGCATTTTTGACCTAGTGGATGTCTGATGTCCAAACTGACACTAGCATCTGTATGGAATTTCATCAGTGGGTTTCCTGTTGAACAGGAGACAGGAGGCAAAAATTGACCCAATTTGTGCAGGAACCAATCCATCACTCAAGGAAATGCATGTGGGAAAAGGCTGTCAGTGGCTAGCCCGGAGGACCTGGGTTGGAATTGTCCTTTTCTTCACTCTGATTCCTTATCCTAACCTCCTATTGGAGTTTTCTCTACTCCAACCATGGCCAACTTCTTGATTACCTGTACCATACTCTCCAAGATGAAGGCAAAATGGCAATGATGGTGAGTGAGTTTATTCCAACACCTTGTCCTCAAATCTTCAAAAGCTGAAATTTGAACAATATATTCCCACTATATTAAGTCCCATTTTGTTCATGTAAGGTAACAGACTTGACAGCAGTGATTGTAAGACCATGAACTGGGAAACAAAGCATTTACGAAAAAAATTGTGATTAAACTGAAGTTTGGTATTTTGATTCTAAGGTAACAATATAAAGGGTAGGAGAATAGCAGTAGTTTGAGTTATCAACTCTCAGTGATCATTCAGGCATATTACGCACCTCCTACAACCAATGTTCAGGGGATCATGATACATAACCTGCAGGTAACTTTTCGAAATCAATACTGTGTGTAATCCACTCTTAGTGATTCTCCAGGCAGCATCCATCACCTCCAATACATAACTGTGGTGACAAACATCTGCATTTACAGCAAGTGTGTTTTCTGTACCTTCAGAACTTGATGATTCTTTTCATAGCAGCTTCAGAGATCTTCCTGACTGCATTCTCATCATGACCTGCTGATACAATTTTCCATATTTGTCACAAATTTTCATGTATTGACTTCCTTTAAGTGAAAGTGTATTGATAACTTCTTATTTGAGCCTGAACAGGAAACATCAAGCTGGAATGAATTGAAACTACTTCACAGCTTAGACTTAAGCCCGGTAAGGAATGAGATCAGCTCGTTATTGAATTTCTCAGGCTTTTCCTCATGTATGAAATGAGAACCCTCAAGAATTATGACATTCTGTAAGTTGGGCACCATTTGTCTAAATCTTGGACCCATCACAAATTTCTTCATCCCTGGAAATTGCAGTACCATATCCTTTTTGCCAGCAATGAACAGTGCCTTCACATGAACAGGTGCATTTGTCCATGGAGAACTCAGTTCCCAGTTTCTGCACACAACCCATCAGTCCTTGATTCAGGTTCCTTCAACCAGAGACACAAAGACAAATGACTACAAAAAAACGAAATGTGACAAAAATGTGAATCCCAAACCCTAGCACAATGCATTTATTGTACATCTACCCAATGCTGAAGCTTGCCGACTTTCAAACAGTATCTAGCAAACAGTGAGAATGGTCAATGTCTGATACTGTTTAGGCTTTCAAGCATCTGAAGGTGAAAATTTAAAAAGTTCCAAACCTGTGCATGTTGCGGTAATAATTCAGAGGACCTGTGAATCCTGTTTTGCTGAAATTCTTAGTGTAGTACTCTAGGTCTTCTTCAGAGAACCAAGGAGGGAGTTGCTGAACTACTGGAAACACAGTGGTCAACTCCTTGTTGTGGGGGGCAATTCCTCGGCCAAAAGCTCCGGCAATGATACGTTTCAGAGTTTCTTTGGTTCCTATGCTGGCAAAGTCACGTTCTGCTCTCCCAGGTTCCTGCAAAGAAGGACAAAATCATGCAACAAAGTGCAATTTACTTAATCCTCTTTATTAAAAGTGTCCAAAAAACAAATAAACAAACATGCTTTCTTGGACCCCTGATTGATATACAGAAAATGCACAATAAATGTGTTGTGTAGGGTTTGGGATTCACTGCAGGTGCCACCATGCTCTCTGAAGATTTGCAGGAAGCTTGAAAGAATACTGCCACCACTACTAACCTGGAATCTGTTCCAGTAGAATCCTTCACCCAAAATTGCTACCGCCTTGTTGATGCCACTGTTATCTGGTGCTCGCACATTAAAAGGGACACTAACAGCAACATAAGCTATAATGCGATCGGGCCGCAACCGACAGACCTCCCATCCAATATTTGAACCCCAGTCATGCCCAACCAAAAACACCTGGTAGTGAAGGTTCAGAATCAAAAGAATGCACAAGAGAGGAAGATGAAAATCATCAAGGAAACCAGGAACAAAAATCTCTGATAACAAGTCTTGCCACAAGGAAAAATAAAATGCTTTGGGATTCACAGTGTTTGTTTATTGCAGAAGAGTATTGGGTACCTACCTGTTGCACATGGAGAGCATCAAGGAGGCCAATGATATCACCCACAACATGAAATGAAGTGTACTGTTCAACACCGACAGGAGCTTCAGACTCACCATAGCCTCGCATATCCATAGCTATAGCATGAAACCCTGCTTTGGCCAAGGCAGGCATCTGATGCCGCCATGTATACCATACCTCTGGAAAGCCATGAAGAAGTAGGACGATGGGTCCTGCATGCAGCACAAAAGGAGGGAAGAAACAGGCCACCCAAAGTAAGGAGAAAAAACCCCATCTTCTTCAATGCGCTTTTGTATTGAGGAGAGAAATCAAAACTTTGCGCGGAATTTCAGCAGCAGCAATTGATGGGTATTTATTTAGAGTTGTGCAAATCCAAGCAAAGATTGTCCGAGCAGAAATCCTTGAAGAAAACAAAAAGGCAGCAAACGATACTACTCTCTCTACTTTATTTCCTACCAGATCCTTGTTCAGCGATGTGGATCGTGATCCCATTTGTCTTGATGAAGCGGTGTGTGACTTCCTCCATCTTTGGGGGGCACTTTGAATGCCTGCGAAACACAGAGAGAGAGAGAGAGAGAGAGAGAGAGAGAGAGAGCTATCTACTCTTTGACGAGAAGGAAACTTTTTGTCGCTTTAGCTTCCGAGTAAACACTCAGAGATGCTTTTCTGTTGTCCAC
>Ga0116227_10009956_pt1 | contig 16910 bp, 13 predicted proteins | sample S1TSphgellanicum_FD_89693 | JGI IMG/M metagenome (GOLD analysis project Ga0116227, IMG submission 89693) | Host-associated microbial communities from peat moss isolated from Minnesota, USA - S1T2_Fb - Sphagnum magellanicum MG | ecosystem: Host-associated > Plants > Peat moss > Unclassified...
AAAATTTCGTAGGCTCCCCTCTCCGTTCCGTTTCTCATTGTTTATTGTAATTCTTCTTCCCCTCCCCGGCCCCCCCCCCCCAATTGAGGATATTCAGTACGGAACCCAGTGTTGTATGGTTCTTTGATTTTTCCAAAAAATGCCGGTTCTGGGTATTTGAAAAACATCAGAATCAAAGATCCATCAGTTTTCATGTCAGTACTACCAGTTCTTTCTGGGGTTCTTTGAGTGTTTAGAAATTTTCTGGTTCAGAGCAGGACATGGGTATCACAAGAATTTCATTTCTCCAGGTCAGAGCAGGGGCTGAGTGTTTCACAATTGGAACTCTTTTGGTTACACATATGCATATACAAATCGGTCAAAGAACCATGAAAGAACTTGCACTACTAGATCAAGGCCCACTTTAGATGGGGTCCAAAGTCCAAATTCTTGGGAACCCATTTGGACTCATTTGAAGCAAATTGAATCCTCAAGTGGGACCCTGCCTTGGACCCTAGCTTGCCTCTAGGTTCTCCAATCATGAGCTATCTGTGAGCTCTTTTTTGGGGTCTGAAGGTCTGAACCAATTGGTTTTCCGTCCAAATAGGTTTAGCCTTGATTTGCCACTTTTTGATCTTGGACCCTTATCTGCAGGCTGTGAGGTCCAATTTATGGCTCGCAGCTAAAAGGATCATTCTATTTCATTGGACCCTGAACCTTTGGCCTTAAAGAACCATCCGACATTGGAGTTAATGTGATGATGGTGAAACCCTGCCAATCATAAGTAAACCAAAGCATCGCAAAAGGGGGAAAACAAGGAACAAAATGGAAGGACCCACATCCAAGAACACAAAAAAAACCACCTAAGAGGGCCAATCACAAGGGGAACATCAAGTTCCAGAACCCCCTCCTTTTGTGAGAAGCATATCAAATAGCAAAAGGGGAGGACCTCTTAAAAGGACACCTAGCTTAGAAGAACCCTCACTTATTACAACAGCACGTCTCAAAATAAAGATCGCTTGTGCACACTATAACACCATTGACACCCTTTGATTATAAAATGCACACAAAATTGAGAGAATAAGGTTTTTGGTGCCTTTTTTATTCACACCATGTTGGCACATCGATGAAAAAACTTGTACACTTGCTAATGAAGACATTTGAAAACCTCTACAACTAGAGGGAGAAACATGTTTGTTATGAATCAATCGTGATAAAAGTCACCCTTCACCTAAGTCGTACTATTACAACAACCCCACAAAAAATAACAGTTCACGAAACCAAATCAACTTGAGTTGGGTTAGTAATGACAATGTTTGGCAATGTGTAAACATCATCAATTGATAACACAATGTCAATTTAACAACACAAATATTATAAGGCAGGGGGGAGAAAGACATGAGTTTACTTTTGCAAAACATGAAATTTTGCATCTCTTGCTATGATTGTGAAGGCATCTCGCAAAACATCATGTAAAGCCATCTTTTCCTCACTATGTGTGCAACGAAAAAAATGAATGCACATAGGATCCAAAGGTGAGTTACAAATGCAATGTGACACCCCAAGGACTAAAAAATGGGAAAGACTCAACCTAGTGCACAATATGATGGAGAAAACATTTGAAAGCAAGCAAAAAAAAGAAATGATTAGGTAGGCTAACAACCAAGTGCCCACACTTGGCCTTGCACAAATGATTTCAAATGCGTTTGATGTGAATCAAAAATTAAATCAAAAAAGATGTTAGGTTAAGAATGGTCATGTGATTTGTATGAAATATTCTTATAAAGGTGATTTGCGCCTCCTTCGGCCAATTGCTCAAAACGGGGGACACATGTTGTAGCTTGGGGGGAAAAAATTCTTGCGTTGATCTCAAATGTGCTTGGAAAGGGAGTGGTCTCGAGTTGTTAACACCTATCATCTTCAACAAAAACCTAAAAATGATGACACAAACTACTAAAGCCCAACTCCCCAAATAAGCAATTGGACCAATGATCTTTGAGGAAATCAATCCTACACCCCATTAGAATTGGGGAAAGCCATTTGCCAATGGACTAAAAAGACCCTAGGACACTCCAAAAAACTCAGACCCAAAAATCTTTCAAAAACTCCCATAAGGTGAAGTCAAAACAACAAGTTGACTTTGAAAACTTGAAAAAAAGAAAACAATGAAACAAAGAGGAAGACCTCTAAATGAAACATTAAAAAAAAAAAAATACTAAAAACTACTTGAACGTCCCCTAATCTCTAACCCCTCAATCAAAAGGGAACCTACAACAACGTAAAAACATATGGAAAATTTTTTCAGTGTATAATATAACAAAGGTAGTTATTAAAAACAAGAATAAACCCCTATGGTTATCATGGTGGTTTTGTATATTCATAACCTTGAGTCTCAAAAAACCAAAGACACAATTTGGATATATAACCATAATTCTCAAAATTTTCAAAAGACAAATTGCATGCCATAAACTGATAGTTCATTGCCAATTTTTTTGTGAAACCCACTGGTTGTTTAAGGGTTTTGAAATAACTGGGATTGATAGTTCGAACTTCTTTACATATAGGGGAAGGCACTTCACCCCTTGAACCAAGGGTGGTGATCAAGTTCCAGGGTGGAAGGCACTGTTGTGCTCAAACCTTGGTGACAAATGAGGTGATCCAACGGTTTATATCACCTTACACCTCCGTCCTATGGTGCATATATGGTATCTGGCCAAACACTGGCTTTTACTGGCCAGTTCTATAATTGACAGTAGTTTCTAGTATCTAAGTGCAACTTATTTATTTATCATGTTTAATTTTACACATTAGATTGTTTCACAAATCTGGACTTCATATCAGCCTTTTATTTTGTGTGAAATTTTGCATCATTATGAAGTTTGATTATATCACCAATTTTTTCAATAATGATTTTGTGTTGGTTGGTTGCATGCAGCTGGAAAGCTTTCTACCTCTTTTCACTTCCAACTGATGTGATTCTATTTTTCATTTAAGTCATGAATTTCATCACATTATCCAACTTCATCCATATTGTCATATTTGTTGACGTCATCAATTCAACAATTTGGAGATGTTTATTGGCAATTTTTATTCAATGTATTGTTTTCATCCCTCTAGTAAGCTTCATCAACAAGTTTGTCAATATGTTGCAATCTCATCCATCTGGTTCATTTTCATCCATGTGACAAGTTCATTAAAATTGTTTCATTCAATTAAGTTGATGTCGAGTTGGTCAGATCTGCCCCTCTCTTTCACCGTTTTTTTTTCATTGCCTAAGGCCCACAGGTGGGGCACATTCTCTAAATGCGGGGCTGGATTTGGCTTTTATCTCATCTTAAGGCCCTTTATTGAGAATACCCTCACCCCTAAAACTTTACCTGACACATAACTTCCTAGTGCCTCAAACCTCTTATTATGGACTGATAAACAATGTCTTATCAACTATCAAAAAAGGTGAATGACTTCATATCAAGCAATGGAATGAACAAATGAATGTAAATATTGTAACTACAAATACCAAGCAGACCAATAAATGGGTCTAGAAACTTTCTTTCTGCATAGAAAGTTTCATAATTGTAAAGATATAGAAGAGATTTTTTATAAAAACTTGAAACAATTTAGGCAAAGCAACAAGCTTATAAGGCCTGATTGGCATTAGCAGCCCCAGGCCATCAAGTTAAGTCTGAGATTTGCGACAAGGCCTCCTTTGAGCCCCCATCAAAGGATGTGAAGGATAACTTTACTAGTTGGAGCCAAAGGAGAGCATAGGAGGAAAATGAAAATGGATACTTGGATATGTGTCATGTGACATGTAGAGGAGTGACTTTGTTCAATAAAGGACTACAAATGTCACATGGAATAAGGGGCTTATGGTATAATGCTCTGCTGCTAAGTCCTAAGGGCATGTTCAAATTTCAAACTAGCAACAGTTAAAATAGGAAATGTTCCATTATGTTCCTCAAATATGCACTCACAATTCACAGTAAAACTTTGTGAACATTTCTCAAAATGTGGGGACCATGTGAAAATTATTACAATTTTTAAGTCGTCTCTTCGTACCAGCCTTCTCTTTATTGCCAAAATTTCGCCGAATTTATGACTTGGAAACTTGATATTGAAGTGATTTTGGAGGTTTCCAATCCTCAGAAGTGAGGGAAACATAGTAAAAATCTCCAAAGTTCTATATTGGTTTTTGAGTGTGTAGCCCAAGATATAGAAGGATGATTAAAGTTTTGTACTTCATAGCCAGATTTGGCTGAATCTTCCTGAGGATGATTGCCACTTTTTCTATATCTTCGCATGGAGGATTGCCACTTTGGATACAAACAAAAATTCTTAAAAACACTTCTCTGTACTACCACAGACAACAAATTGCAGAACAATTAACAAACTAGTTGTTTCCGATAATGGAAGGCACCTTTGCCCCCCTCCACCCCCACCTGACCTGGTTTCAGTGCATGGAGAGGAGGATAGCCTCAGACCAGACATTGATAAAAATTTTGAAGTAAAAAAGGAGTTAGTTAGCTCATGAGGTGGAAATGGGGTTCTTGAATTGGGCAAGTGTCACACATAATAATTAAATAGCCCATATTGAAAAATAATTCACTGCAAAAACAACAGTAAAAGGTGAATAATCATAATCTCTCTCTTTACTCTCGTAGAGAGTACAAACATAAAATACCTACCTAGTAGGTAGATGACCCTTATCTGTTCACTGACTTTTTCACCTTATCAGTCTAAAAGCTAAAGTTTACCTCAATTTCAACTAACCCTCAAGTTCTGCCTTGGGTGAACCAGTAACTACACTTGTACCAGCACTGGATGAAAGATCCAAAGATACATCCCGCTTTGTGTGAATGACCTCATCCTTGTCATCTAGGTGGCATAGATTGCATTAGTGCCCCTATTTTATTGGATTTTTGTTTCTTTGTGCCTAGGCCCTCCCTTCTCTTCCATCTTTCCCCCTTTAAAAGAAAAAAAGAATTCCCTCTCTTTTTCTCACATAGCTCTTGCAAGTTGTCCACTCTTGCCTTTGCAAGCATTATAAAGCATCACCAAGTGTGTAAGAGTTGCAAGAAGCTCATCAATCTTTTTCTCTTTTTAAATTTTCATTACAACAAAAGGTGTCCATGTACATCAAGTGATTTCATTGGATGTTGAGTGAATTCATTGGTCATAGTGAACAAAACCTTGTGGGGAAGCAATGAATTCACTAGCCTAGTGAAGAAGGACTAGTGACTTGCATTCACATTTTGTAGTAGTGTTTGCCTTGTTGCTCATCATTGCATGTCATTATTTCTTTGTCTCATTGTCGAGCTCAACAAGTTAGTGAGATGGTCATTGCCTTCTATTGCAAGCTGCCAAGCTTTGCAAGTGGTAGTTTATCTCCACTCTCTCTTATAATTGGTCATTGTTCACATCAAAGGTGATCCCCAAACTTGTAAGCTCTCAAGGTTACAAGGTCACCCTTAAGCTCCACCAAACTCGCAAGGTTGCTTATAAAACCCCATGATGCATTAAAGTTTGGCTTTCTAGAGTTAGTTGTAATAGGAATAGTTGAAAGAACACCAATGTGCTTTGGTCAACAAAAATGAAGTTCAATTTCCTTTGAGCTTTGGCTAGTTGTTTCATAGGCTTTAATTGCAACTTATTTGCATATAGGTGTAAAAAACATTGCCAATCTTTTTGAATAGTAAAATGAAAGTTGTTTGGCATGTTATAGCTTTACATATCACACATATTTTTTAGGAAAATGTCACATATAACAAGCAATGTGTTAACAAACTTGTACAATAATGCTTGCATTACTTCTAACTTTTGGAGTTGTCATTGCAATTTTCCCCTTGCAAAATGTTAAATGTGTTTTATTTCCATGGTTGCACATTGGGTTTTGTTTTTCCTTGGGGTAATAATACTATATTTTTGTGGAATAAGTTTACTCTATGCACATTGTAGATCATGAATTGCTTATGTACTTGCAAATAAAGTTTGTTGAATGGATGTTGCAATTGTTGTTGAAAGATTTCATTGATGATTAAAAGATTTGAAAAACATGCATGTTCAATTTTGTACTATTGATGACAAAATTTTGACCAAGGTTAATTTTGCAAAGTTGGAAAATTTTGTTGGAAAAGGAAAAACTTTAAATGTCTTTCATTAGATAGCTTTGTAAAAAAGTGAATTGCATCTAGCTTTCAATAGACTTGAAACATGAAAAATTCATGAAGTTAAGTATAAAATAAGGAACAACATTTATTTTGTGCACACATAAGTTGTTTTTTTTAAATATATTTTTCGGAAATGTAATGTCTTGGAACTACCAACAACAACAAAAAAAAATGACAAGACATCCATTCTTGTAAAATATGCTTGGGGAGTTCATTAGTTTTGTATTAAAAAAAATTGTGATTAAAAAATAAGGTTTCATATATTGGTCATTGGGGGGAAGGGGCAATATGTGTTAAATTTCTCACCCTATTATTATTTAAGTTTATAATGTCCACATATTGAAATCATCTTAAACTTAATTTATATTTTATGCTTGCATTGCATTTTCTTTTTGGACCTTTTAGTTGTAGTTGAAGGTGAAAACTAATGATGGTAGGAAGGTGAGAGTAACAAAACATCATGCATAAAATGCTCAAATTTAATTTTAGAAATGCATCAACAAACAATCTAGTATTGAATCACATTTCAGATGATGAAATGATGTATGGCACTCATAATGTCATTATATAAAAACATTTTGTTTTTTTCCATGAGAAAAATATATAAAATAAAATAAAATAGGCTTTTGGGTTTTTAAATCAAAACTAACAAAACAAATATTGCAATCCATGTAAATGGACCACCAAATTGTTGCATCCAGACTTTCATCAACTCCTTGTGTTGAATAAGTACCACCTTGATAATGTTACTTTTAAAATTTTGAACCTTTAGTATATATTACACCCTTTTCGGTCTATTATTTAAGCCTATTAACAAGTAATATCGAAAATATTTTGTACATATGTTTTATTTTTTCATTTTTTTTTATTAATACCTATTATTAATGCATATCCCATAATAATTATATTTAAAATTTGAAAATAAATATATTCATTCATATAATTAATTGAATTATAATTTTTACCCAACAATCAATGTATGACACTAATATTTTTACTCATGTAATTTTTTAATTAAAAACAAATGTCCTTCATTAACTATTTCTAGACTAAAGAATATAATGCAATAAAAACAATAATGAAAAGATGTAGCTAACATGAAAGTTGCCAAATTTTTTAGTGAAGGTTGTGTTCCATGGTAAATTTATGAAATCAACATATGATGAAGACATAATTCAATTGCAACAAATAGAAGAAAAAACATTTAAAAAAAATTGGATTGTTCAAAAAATTTCATGGAAAAGTGGAAAATTTGAATGCAAAGTTTAATTATAATTAATGATTGAATTAGTGGATGAGATCAAACTTTAAAATCTCTCCACAAGATTGCAAGAACAAGTAACTCACACATGAAACATTGTTTTATTACTTTAAAATTTAGAAAAGATTTAAAATTACAACCAAAACTTTGCATTTTTAATGTTTGTGGGTATGACACATGGGCTTAAGAATGTAGGGTAGACATGCCCAACACCACACACAAGCTTACAAATAAATGCCCCATTAGTTTAGGGGATGGCCATCAAGGAAACAAGCCCAATTGTTTTGTTGCACACTTGATTGTTTATGATTGAAAGTATTGTATGAAATTGATGTGTTAATTTTTTTTTGACAAAAATGACGAAAATATTGGTTTTTTTTTTCATTGATGGATGTAAATATGAAAGGGCATGGATAATTCTCACCCACTTCATAATCTTGTAATGTTTAACAATGGGAGGTTTTGTGAACATAATCAAAAATAAAAATGATTATAAATCATGGACATGTGGGAGGGAGGGGGGGTCATTTCTGAAGAGTACTTGAACAATATGCAATCAAAAGCAATGGCTAAGGCAATATTAAATGAAATAAAAGAATGAAAGTGAAAGGAAAAGGAAGAAAGAAGGTCCAAAAGGGCAATTGAAACTTTAACTATTATTGAATGTGCAACTCAAAGGTCCACTGAGAAACGAACAAGGGCAATGTTCATGTGAGCTTGGTCTCTAATTGCAAGTAGGGATGTATGAGATCAGGGTTGTGAACTAGCCCATTGGGGTATGAAGGTGTCAACCTTGGTGCCATTACACATACACAAAAGGTTGTTAAAACATGAATAAAGGCAAAAATGCAAGTTGTTCGACATGTTTTAGTTAGGTATGAAACTATTTTTATTGAATAAATAATAAAACTAGGGGTTGATCATATCCATCACTAGCAAACAACCATCATTATGGGTAGTAGATTAGAAAAAAATTTAACCATCATTAAGAACAACAAATTAAAAAAAAAATGATCATCAACAAAAACATCAAATCAGAAAAAAAAGAAAAGATGACCTTTAATAGGGCCAACACATTATAAAAAGGAAACAACCATCATTACAACAAGCGCATTAAAAGAAAACGACCATCACCAGGGCAAGCACATGAAAAAAAGGAAACAACCATCACTAAGGCAAATGCATTAGAAGGAAACAAACATCACTCGGTATAATAGATGAAAAGAAGGAAATGACCATCACCAAGGTGAGTGCATTAGAAGAACATGATGAACATTGCCACGAGTAATAAACAAAAAAAGGAAATGGGCATCATTCCCTACAATGCCACACCACTTACATCAGAAATAACAATGCTAAAAAGGGTAGCAATTTATAGATAAAAAGGATATGAACATCACTCATGTCACATAAAGGGGTAGTGTTATATGCTAGTAGATGTTTGAGAAGTTTGGAATGAACATTTCATAATTGGAGTTTCATTAATAAGAGTTCAAGATAGATGGTAGCCTAGTTAAAGATAATTTAATTCATAGTACATTTTTTGAATGGCAATGCAATAGGAACATAAGGAAACCCTTGTAGCAACAACAATAATAGGGGAAGAAGGGGATTGGTGTTTGGTGGTGATGCCCATCTTTGTTTGAAATTCAAGGTATCATAAACATCACAAACCCCTTCACCATTGATCTAAACCCTTAAATCCAAACAAATTTTCGGATTGTTGATGGAAATTGAACATGATTCTATGGGCTACAAGCTTGACAAACAATATGTAAGTGTTTGGTGAACAAAAGGATTTTGACCATACATGAATAAACTTTTGATTGCTTATAGGGTGAAAGCTTTTTGGAATTAGGGGGTAGGTGTGTGGTAATTTGGTTTCCAAGTGGAAAAACCCCCCTTACTTTGAAAGGGCATAACTTTTACAAATATAAATGGAGTTGGATGATTCAAAGTTGAATGAAGTGTCCATAAAGGAATTTTAGGATTGTGTATAGAGTGAAAGTTTTTTGGAGCTAGGGTGGTGGGTGTGTCGTAAATTGTTTTTAATGTGGAAGACCCCTTTTATTTTGGAGAGGCATAATTTTTACAAATCTAAATGGAATTCAATGATTGAAAAGCTGAATGAAATGGCCATAGAAGGGATACAAATTATTTTCAGACTCTACCATTGATTGAGTTGTAACTAAGGTGTTATTGTCCACTAAATGTTCAATTATAGGCCTATCTACTTTAGATCTAATGCATTTTCATAGTTGAAGATGAAAGCTTAACTCCATGAAAACAATTGATAGTTGTTGTTTTGATTCTTCAACCCTTTACAATGACCTACTTTAGATAATTAATTAGATTCAACATTAAGCTTTCTTGTGACACTTTAACCTATCTTGTGTCACTTAGTATTCACATTGTAATATCTAACATGACTCATTGACTTGTTTTAGACAATTGAAACAATGGAACATCTAATGAAGTTGAAAGCATGTCATCGATTCATCTCAACTTCAACTAAACATATGAAAACAAACAAATAAGACATTTGGATATAAGAAAGGTTTGTTAGGAACTAATCACATGCCTTTCACAAAATTGTATTCAAAGATGTCCTATAATTATTCTTGAACATTAATTTAATTTTATGAGGACAAATTCAAAATGTGAATTGTCTCGTTAGCATGAATGGTTATTCTTGATCTCATATGCTTTAATGTATTAATCAATTCCACAACAATGTCTACACAACAATAGCTACCTCATATTAAATTACGTATGAATAATAAATAAAATAATAATGAAAAATGATTATGCATAGTTACAAAATACGAAAAACAAACCTAGAAGAACATCTTCCTTGGGGAAGCATATAAAGAAGGAAAGTGGTATAAAAAGTCATTCACTGATTCAAATTTTTTAAACCAGTGGCACCAATGCTTTTGTTGGGGGACAAGTTTTGTTGATTTCCGACCCCAAAAAAAGGGTTAAATTTTGGCAAAATTTGGGTTTTTAGTGTAAAGTTTGATTAACTTTTGATAGCTTTTTTGAAAAAATCTCCTAATTTTTAATATTGTAAAATTGAAAAAGAAAAAGAAACCCTGGTTGGTGGTACTAGAGTAAGTGCTGGTTCTCCTTGGAGGCGGATAGGTAGGTACTACCCAGCTTAGCTGGGCCCAATAGGCGTTATACAAAGGCTATCTCATGCCTCTCTCACCCCAACCCTTGTTAGGCCCCCAAATGAAAGCCCCCTTTAATGGTAGTTAACCGGTCACGGGGGAAAAAAAAAAAAAAAAAAACCTTTGGCCCAACGCACCCATCGTCCAAATTTTTTTCTTCCTGTCGTAAGTTTTGCGCCTTGTCTTTCTTTTATTTTCTCGTACGCGCCCGCTCTGTCGTCGCCTTGCTTTGCCTTTCTTTTTATAAAGAGAAATTATGTCCCAAGAGAATGATCAGTGCAACGCTTTTTTGAATCTCTGCGCGTCGCTTTTTCGCAGCCATTTTCTCGTGTGAACATAGAGGAGGAGAGTGCAGTTTGTTTTGTTTGCAAATAACTCAAGTGTTGTTGCATTGCAGGAGTTTCTCTTTTGTTTTGTTTTGTTTTTCCTCCTCAGTTTGCTGCAGTCCTCGCTCGCTCGCTCGCTCGCTCTTCAATCGCAGTTTTTTTGTGTGCTCCCCCTGTTGCTTGTTTTTGCCCGATAAAAGAAAACAGGGATTTGCTTCTGTTTGTTTGTGTGTTTTTGTAGAGGTGATGGCCGGGTGTGGGGGAGTGTTGTTGGTGACGGATGTGGCCATGCTTCCGGCGAGTGTGGTACTGTGGGCCGTGCAAACGTTCGGGGACAAGGCCGCTGGTGGAAAAGCAATGGCCGTTGTCACCAACGCCTCGCATCTCGCACCGGGTTCGTGTATTACTTGATAATGCTCTCTTTCACTTGGCAGTACTTAGGTAGTGTTGGACAAGCATTGTTAGATGAGAGAGAGAAAGGAGACTTTTGTGTTGTTGTCTTACTTTTTGGTGCCAAATGTTGAAGAAGGAATCGGGAATCGAGAAGCGCTCCTGGTCTCTTCACCATTATTATATTCACTCTTTGCGCCTCCGCGATTGGTATTGTAAAATTCTGAGAAATGTGAATGAAAGCAGAAGGAAAGCCTTTTGGAGGATCGATGTAGACGTTAGAGATGTCGATGTGAGAGTCTCATGCAGCAGGCGCATTGTTAAAAAACTCGATCTATGGCTTTTGGTTTTCTCTCTGTCTCTCTGTGTCTCTCTCAGGCTGCAGTCTGCATTGCCTTGATTGCCTTAGACTCAATAATACAGTCAGGGTGCGCTGAGGAGTTGGAGAGATTTCATTTGGAATCCAATGTTAATCCAGAGTTTTGGAATCCAATGTATACAATTTTGTGACTTTTTTTGTTGCCATGAAATAGCAGGCAGAAGTTTCGTTGTTTCACGAAGATTGTCACTCTCCTTAAGCATGGAAGACAGTTTTCTGGTTTCTATTCGATCTTTTGGCATTTGGGCTTGAGAAGTATAGGTAATAGTGGGAGTTGAGCCTACATTGCATTGCATTGCTATTGCAGATCGGCACCTAGGACTGGCCACAGCATCATTGGAGGTGGTGATATCTTTAGTGGAGAACCCCGGTCATCATACGAAAGCGTGGTTGTCTGAGATAGTGCATGTGCTTAGGCCAGGTGGTGTTCTTTGGCTGCAGGAGCCTTTCGCTTGCCAAGATGTGGCCGAAGCAGACCAGCAAGTCAGTAAAATGTTTTCCATGATGCTTTTGAGTCACAAAGTATTGATTTTCCACGAACTCATATCCTTTGCAAAGATGAGGAGGCTATTTTGTGTTCAATGAAGACTTCGAGCCCAAGTCTTTCAGCATTGTGTCTTGCGGTTGATTTTCTGTGGGTGATTTACGTATGTCCACAGAGGTTAGGCGATGCTCCAGTGCAGACACAAGCAGTACTGGAACGCAATCTGTTGCTGGCAGGTTTTGTGGATGTCCAAACGGCAGAGTGTGTGAGTGGTGTTGGCCTAGCGGAGTCATATTCGACAAGTGCGACAGGGTCGGAGCATGGCCCACTCCTCAAGCCTGTTGCTGTACGGTTCATAACTGCTGACTACCTCATTTCTTGCAAGCTTAGAGTTTCATAGTAGCACATATGTGGGGACAATGTGTTCTCTATATTTACTTGGCACAAATTTGAATATCTTCATCTATTGTCCACCAGAGTCTACTGAAGGTGTGATATGGATGCAACAAATGATAGAGCCAAGACTTGCAAGAACAATAGCTAACGTCCTCATGTGCAGCTTCAGCTTTGAAACTGATAGCACTTCCATGGTCCTCGTGTAGGTGAGAGTGCTGAAGCCCACTTGGGAGACAGGATCATCATTTGGGATAAAGAAGAAAGCAACTTTGGAACAAGGTCAGTCTCCAAATGAGCTTGTCCTCATACTGTGTGTTTGAACCTTCACAGTTTTGCCTGCTCCAAAACTTGAAGTAATCTGGATTAACTTTATCCAAAGACCATAGATGGATTGTGCACAAGTGATTGGAGTGTTACCAATGATTGACTGTCAATCTCCCCAACAATCTTTTCTTGGTTGCAAGCCTTGGCTGGACTAGATGTTGTTCCTGTTTGGTCATATTAAGCAATGTCTTGTTTCTTTTGACCCACCCCTGCATCTGGATACTAACTCCAAAATTTTCTTTGAAGAACATGTTGTGGTATAATTCTAGGAAAGTTGGTCTTTTCTTGCACTTCAAGGTGCCTGGATTTCAAATTTAAATGCTTACATTTTTCTTGGGCTGTAGTATCAATATCAGTGTCTTGCATGTTGGTGTTGAGGCAGAATCCACACTGGTGTCCCTTGGAGATACTCTCCGTTTGTCATCAGAGGATGTCAATGACACATCTTTGCCCCTTGCAAACACCTGGAAGGCAACCTCTGTTGATGATGATGGAGATGAGTTTGTGGATGAGGATGCCTTGCTAGATGAAGATGATCTCAAGCGACCTGTACTACCTGGTGGGTTCTTATGCTCCCTTTTTGTGCTACTACAAATGTGTGGTTAATAATATTAATGTAAACTAAAAGTTTGTGGTCATGACGGGGCACTATGCAGAAATGACACTGTAAGTCTGCTGAGAAAGGTGATCTATGAAATGCCATGTTTGGGTAGATTGTTTGAAGGAAGAAATTTGATAGTGCCCATTCATCAACAACTGTGATATGATGTAAAGCTGGGGTGCAGGTGTGGATGACTGTGAAGTAGAGAAAGCAGGAAAGAAAGCATGCAAAAACTGCACATGCGGCCGTGCAGAACTTGAGGAAAAGACCCCACTTACGGCTGCTCAACTCAACAACCCACAATCTGCATGTGGAAATGTGAGTTTCCTGATTTTTTCAGTCTTGGTCCATGAGTCTTTTGGTGAGAGGTACTCCCTAAAGCCTACATGAGCCTGAAAGTTGTCTGCTATCATGACCAAGACTGCTGTTGATGAAAAGTGCAGGTCCTGCATCATGGAAAAGAACAACTATATTCTCTGTTCACTCAATACCAGCTTTCCTCAGTAATTAGTCTGATCAGTTGAGCATTGAAGTTGTGTCTTATTCATCCTATTTCTTCAAGTGGGAATTCTGGTTGTCCAAAATGCTTTCTTTTGGTCTGTTGATCATTGATCTACTTCTGACATTGACCTATTTAAATGAAATGAGTCCCTTGCAATGGATGCCTATACAGCATTCTGGATGTTGCTTGCCAATCTACACCCAATTAGGTTTATGTCAATCTCTGTTCGGTGGCTGCAGTGTGGACTAGGTGATGCTTTCCGATGTGGTGGATGCCCCTATCGAGGATTACCTGCTTTTAAGCTTGGAGAGAAGGTACTTCAATTTCTGTTGCTGTTTATTGCTGTGATGAAGATGCTGAGTCCAAAAATAGTAATTTTGTCATATCAGCATGTTTTGGTATGTTCTGATGCTGTCATTTTCACAAATATCATATACTGATGGACTTAACATTTCATCCATGCAATGCAATCAACAGGATGCAACTCATAGTCTGTCTGATTTGCTGAATGAAACTATATTTAATGGTCTGCTCTTCAGATAACTACAGTGCTGTTGTACTCATTTGCTTGTTGGTCTTAATGTGACTACAGATATCTCTCCCAGGATCCCTGTTAGTTGCAGATGCGTGAAGAGCCCATGCATTGCCAGAGTTCATCATTCTGCTTGGTCCAGTCCAAGCTTGACAATTTTGGTAATAGTGAATCCTGTCTTTATAGCCAAGTCACACTTGGCTATAGCCCTTTAAACATTACCAATGCATTTTGCTCAGAGTACTGTGATCCTTTTTGCAGATGCATTTACTTAGTTAGTGCCAATCACTGCATACCACTAAATGCCTAAAGCTTGAAAAGAATTCTGCTACCAGATGGTTTTTTTTGGCCTAGTGTTGAAGTTTGAACAATTCAGTCACAAAGAATCTGCAACATTTCAATGACCACTGTAATTTGTCACTGCAGCAGCATCAGGAAACACATAAAATGCTTTTGCATTCACTCAGTGTGACATAATTTGGTCATACGCTGAAACAGATGTTCTTGCCAGCAAAACTACCAATCCATAAATCAAAATTGGCAACTAAGGACTAAACATTGCAATGACAATGATCTTGTATATAGTATACTAATAGTCTGACTTATTGTTACTACTTCCTAGCATACATATATATGCATTGTCTGAGTTTGTAAAATGTCTGGATTTTTATCCTCGAAGATTATTTTAATCAGCATCAGTGGGGAAGCACAAATTACAAGAATTGTCTTTCCCCCTTTCCAAATGACAGACCCAACTTGCAAAACAGAATAATGATCATCTTATTTTCTTTGAGAGGATTATCTCTCGATTATAGTGGATCTTACTGACCACACGCAAGAATCAAGGGAATTCATTTTGCACAAATACTAAGGAGATTGGATTTGATGCAATTTCAAGAGATTTGATTTTGCACCAATGCCACTCCACCTGAGAAAGATCAGGAATGTTGTTTGCATGCGTAAAGACTAAAGACCTATGCTGATTTTTCTAGTGTGGTCAGAGAGCAACTTACAGAGTGTATTTTTTCTTTTGCTGTTCCTGGTCATTTTAAAAAACAGAATGCTTGCTATGGTGGGTGTTCTGGTTTTTGAAGTGCCCTTCAATTCATTTTCATTTTTTCCTATCACACCTGCTGGGTATGAGTATCATGTATCATAAGAAAATAAATAAATTGGTAGAGGTCTTTATGCTTTGTAAAGCCCTTGGCCATGGGTTTTAGCAAAACTGGGCCTGCACTCAGCTCCACCTCACACAGGCCCTTGTTCTGGTAAAGTCCATGGCTGAGGTTCCTTTAGCCTACACATTCAACTGAACAAATTTTACTGGGCAGCCCTAAGGAAGGCACAATGCAGAAAATTCCAGAATCAATGTACTTTTAAAATCAGGCCATCACAATTTTAGGGCATAACCTTGTGCTTTCAAAATTAGAATATAGAAACATGGGAGATTCCTGGTCAGAGTTTAGCAGTGAAATCGTAATGCACCTCAACGCCTCGTCAAAACTGCTCGACAATACACACGGCTGTTGCTATCCAGTCACACGAAAATAGGCCCAGAGACTTCACCTCTGTTGCAATCCAGTCACGTGAAAACAGAAACCGCACTAGCCTAAATCAAGCAATGTTCGCAAATCTCGCCGGCATCAGCAATCCCGCATGGCAACAGTTCCATCTGCCAGGTGAAATTATATTCAATGCAAGTCAGCAAGTGCGCGATTTGGGTCACAGACACAATTGCTGTCGAGTATGGAGAAAGAGCAGCCAATGTAAGAGGGCGTGATGGGAGTCTAGAAGCGCTCTGGATAAAGATTTCCAGCTTAGTGATACCACTAACCCCAAAACTGCTCATTTATTGCCCCCCCCTTTTTTTTTTTGTTCCCCCCCTTTTTTTCGAAAATAGGAATCTTGTGAAAACAATTCCCTTTCTTCTTCTTTAGAAAAAAGAAGCAACAATGCGAAATTTCGCACCCAAAAAAAACACTGGTCCATATTTTTTTTTGGGTTAATTCATTAATCAACATATATACTCTAAACAATCTAAAATTTAACAAACAAAATGATAAATTTTTAACTTAAATTTTAAGCTAACTGCTTAAACCCAAATTATACCAAGACATATAATTATGTTATTTACTATTTTTTTACAATGTAAAAAGATAATTAAAATAAAATTTTAATTAATGTGTTTCATCTCTTTCTTCTTTGTATGTTCTTTAAAATTTTTAATTTAAATTTAAAAACAGTAAACAAAAAAGACTTGCATGCAATGTCCTCGATCGACGTAACCCTAACTCCATATGGCTTTAAGAAAAAAAAAAAAAACAAAGGTATAAGTGTAATAAAAAAAAAAACAATTAAAAACCAAGAAAAAAAAAGAAAAATATTTTTCTTTTCTT
>Ga0116227_10009957_pt1 | contig 16908 bp, 14 predicted proteins | sample S1TSphgellanicum_FD_89693 | JGI IMG/M metagenome (GOLD analysis project Ga0116227, IMG submission 89693) | Host-associated microbial communities from peat moss isolated from Minnesota, USA - S1T2_Fb - Sphagnum magellanicum MG | ecosystem: Host-associated > Plants > Peat moss > Unclassified...
ATATAATTTTTTTTTTTTTTGTTTTTTTTTTTTTTGTTTAATTCTTTTTTCTTTTTGTTTTTGTTTTTATACTTTTTTTTTTTTTTTTGCTAATGTGATGGTTGGGTAGATGACATTACCAAAGGTTTAAGGTTCCATAACATCAAAATATTTTTCAAGCATTAATTGTTATGAATAATTAAAGTCTCAAAAAATCATGGTTTAAAATGTTTCAAATTATTACAGGAATGATAAAAAAAGCCTCTCGTTATTCAAGTTTCAGCTAACTCAACTCACCCAAGATTTCATGCACTGGTTGTAAGTGTGCAAATAAAAACGCAAAACCCAATTTTAAAAATTAAAAAAAAAAAACTGGAAATTATTATTATTATTATTATTTCCCCTCATATATTCTAAGTTTGAATAAAAGTCGTATGGATGTAAAAAAAGGCTTCTTGTAATGGTTGATCCTCCACACACAAAGGCCCCTATATCTTTCTCTACAATTTTTTTTACATTTAAAAAAAATCTTTAAATACATTTGGTAAAATCTTTCAACATATTCAATTATTTGATTTCTACATTTCACACAAACTTTTCTCTAAGTGATATTAAAATTGGTGACCCTATCACTGACATTGAACTAGCAAATTTGGTTTTGAGGATTAAATCAATATAGCAAATTTTTTGTTTTATAGGAAACAAAGTTATGCAAGTTTACAAAGACTTGGACACTATAAATATACATAAAAATATTTGTGTTTAACAACTTTCATTATGTCAAGTATGTTCATTTGAAGTTGGGTAAGGTGAATTGAAGAATTTTTGCTAGAGCACAAAAAAAATGAAATCGTTCATGAATCCTATTGAATAAGAATCAAATATGGAAGAAGGAAATGTAACAATAGCCAGACACATCACAACATCAAAACTTTAACATGAAACGAATTAACAATGGAAATCATATAAGTTTATTCATTCATAAATTTGTACATTTTACACATGAATATTATGAGTTGAAAACACATTTGATATACAAATAAATGTGTTGATAAATGAAGTACGAACTTATACTTGAACGAATGTCACACAAATTTTGCATTTTATTATAAATCCATGTGTTAAATGTGTTTTCAATGCATGACATTAAATGTGTGAAATGTAAAAATTATGAATGAATGAATTTTGCATTATTTTCATTATTAAGTCACAAGATGTTAAATCTATGATGATATTCTTCATATTTTGAACCTTGGAAAAGAAATCTCAAATTGCCCACAATGATTTAATCAATTACAAAAATTGTAAAATCTATTACAAGAATGAAGTTTGATTTGTCACACATATATGTTGAATTGAAAGATGAGACACCTATCGCTTTGGTAATTAGAACCTTACCAATTTTAGTAGCGTTTTTAAACTCATCTTCTTGGATTTTGGTGGATATTGTGGTTAAGTTAGACATGGTTTATAAAAAAATATGTTTATTACATCTATCATGGCCTTTCGTGTTTAGAAAACAACCTTAGTTTCAAACAACAACAATTTTAGTATTCATTCATAAATGTTGAAAATAACCTAAGGTAAAATAAACCAAAATAGCCGAAGGTGGATTAATTAAAACTAACCTAGGGTAGAATAATTTAAAATAGTTTAAGGTGGATTAATCAGAACTAACTTAAAGTATAATAACCTAAAACATCCTAAGATGGATTAATTGAAAATAATTTAAAATATAATAACTTCAAATAGCCTAAGGCAGATTAACGAAGAATAATCAAAAGTAGAATAACCTAAAATATAATAAGGTGGATAATTTTAAATGACTAAAAAAATGTAGGGTGGAATAACCTAAAATGACTTAGGGTGGAGTAACCTAAATAACATACTTGGTGGATAAATTAAAATAAATGAAAATAATTAAAAATTTCTTACATTAATTTAGGAATAGTTTAAGGTTGTATTTAGCTTAAGAATAACATACAAACTTAGCCTATTGAAGCCTACACATAGAGGTGACGGGTTCAAACCTTCATGTTGGCATCTTAAGTTGGTGAGTTAGTTTTTTAGGTGCCCAACATAAGTTAAATTAGGTTCTTAAGTACACTAATTTAACCTAGGTTTATAGTTTAGTGGTTTGATGGTTAGTTTAGCTTTGAACCAGGATGCTAATCTAATTCATGAATTAATTATTAATTAATTTAACTAGTTATTAGTGAATTAATTGTTAATGAATTTTATTAGTTTTTTATGAATTCATATGTTTGTAACAATTGGTTTTCATTGACTAATTTTCACCGTGATAAATTTGTTTAAGTTCATTCAAAATTTGGTGAATTACAAAAAGAACTAGGACACACGTTGAGACGATGTTTTTTTTTGTTTCCATTTTTTTTTTGTTTTTTTTTTTTAAAATTTAAAATTTTCACTTTTTTATGTTTTTTAAATTTAAAAATAATTCTTAATATCAATAGGTACAAGGATGGATGGGTAAATAGGTTTGTCAAAAGGTAAAGTTTAATAAAGAAATAAAGAGTTTTTGTCAAAAAAAAAAAAAAGTTAAAAAATAGAGACGTTTAACCAGGAAGTAAAGAAGTTTTGTCAAGAAATAAAATTTTAGTTAAAAAATTAAAAATTTTGTGAAAAGATAGGGGTTTAGTTAAAAAAATATAAATGTTTCGCCAAATGATAGAAGTTTAAATAAGGAAAAATAAAAAATTTGCTGAGAGGTAGAGATTTAGCCATGAACACATAAAGGTTTTGTTGAAAGCTCAAATAATAACCAAGAAACATAAAGGTTTGTTGAGAGATATATATTTAACTAAGAAATATAGAGGTTTTGTCAAGAGATAAAAGGTTAGTTTGGAAAAAAAAAAAAAAAAATTTGCTAAAAGATGAAGATTTATTTGTAAAGACATAAAAGTTTTGCTAAAAGATGGAGGTTTATTTATGAAAATATAAAAAGTTTTGTTGAGAAATAAAGGTTTAGCCCAAAAAAAAAAAGGAAAGTAGGTAGGTAGGTAGGTAGGTAGGGGGGTTAGTTGGTAGTTGAATGTGGCACAATGTTGGCTAAATCTTCTTGTGAATGATTTGCCAATTTGTGTACATTATTACCAAAATTGAAGGAGGAAAAAAAAAAAAAAAAAAACCCACCTTCCTTTCTTTCTTTCTTTTTAGTGATGCACTCATGATGACTAAGAGGCACCAAGCAGGATGAAGCCCTAATGAACTAACTCTAGGACAATTCATTCATTCATTCATTCATCATCCATGTTTGAATGACAAAATTGTGGATGGGAAAGAAGAGTTGAGTGTTGTTGTTGGGGAGATTCTTTTAATGTTGTTTGGATCAGATTTGAAACCTAAAATTGGGGGTAGGCCTATTTCATTTAACACAAAGACAAAATTGGTTAAAAAAAATGTAGGGTAGGGTGCTTTATGGATCAGCTTGCCACATATTTATGTCTAGATACATAAAACTCCTTTTGAAAATAAAATAAAATAAAATAATTATATTATATTAAATTATATTAATTTTTTTCGTTTATTTATTTTTTGAAACTATATACACACACAAAAAAAAGGTGAAAGGTATTTATTATTTATTATTAAGTAGGCCTTTTGTGTGTGTGTGTATATGTGTGTGTGTTTTGTGTGTTTTTAAAAAATTTAAAAAAAAAAAAAAACAAAAATAACGGATTTGGATTAGACTTACTCTGAGTTATCATGGAACGGCTCAGATAGCACCACGATTTCGTTCTTAATTTTCGTCTTTAACTACCAACGGTTTAGATGCGCGAACAATTCTCTCTGACGGTAGGTAGGAGAAAGCGACCTCGTTGGCGGCTCTCTCCGTCTTTCGGACACGGGAATTAGCGGCGCCGCTATTTTGGGGGCTCGCCACAAACATCTGGCGAGTCGTCTTCTTGTTCTTGTTCTTCTCCTTCACCAAGCGCCTTTTGTTTTCATCCTTGTTGTGCGCGCGCGTGTTTCTTCTTTGGCTATGGCGAAGAGCTGCTGTTTTCTTTCTTTCTTTCTTTCTTTGAGCAGCGGTAATATCATCGTGAAATCCCGTCGCTTCACGTATGTAATTTGGGAGTGTGCATGCATGATTCCTGAAATTTTTCCTGCTGCATTGAATCACGGGAATTTTTTGGTGTAAGAAAATATTATTATTGGTTTCGGGATTTTGGTTAGGTACAACCGAATGGAATGGTTTTGGACTTGGAGGAGTGCGTTGTTGTTTTTCCAGGTTTCGGTGATACTAGCTTTTACCGAGTTTGTTTGTGGAGATAATATGTTGTAGCAGCAGCAGCAGCAGCAGCTGTGGCATGACTTTGAGTGCTGAGTTCGTGACACGTTTGTTTCTCTAGGTCGTCGTCGTTTGTTGTTAAAGAACTTTTCTGAAGAAACGTCGTTGTTTCCAACCTCGTCGTCGGACGACCTAGGGCAGGAAGCATTTAACAGAAAGAGGTTTTCGTTGTTGTTGTTGTTGTTGTTGTTGTAGTAACGAAATGCATTTGTAGAAGATCAAAGAAGAAGAAGAAGAAGAGTTGTTGGCCGTGAAGAAGAATTGGGGTTGCAACAGCAGTTATGCGATTGATGTTCCTCTCCCGAATCTGTGATCGGATCTGCTGCTGCTGCCATGGTCTTAGGCATTAGTCATGCGCAGTGTGTGGTGGCGACACAGCGCAGCAGTCAAAAGTTGTTTGTCTACAGCAGCGGCCATGCATCTTTAGGTATGAGGCTTATGAACAACGGGTGTAGTAGTAGTAGTTTTCTGGGGTTCAAAGCCGGCCACAATAATAGGCTGCTGCGGAAACCGTATCGATGGCGACCGAGTTTTGCTCAAATTAGGTCTTCTATTAAAACTGTCGGAGCAGCGAAGTACCGGCTGTTGTTGAAGGCTTCAGCAAGTGCAACAGAGGGTGTAGCAGCGCATACTGCCGATCCAATTGCTGCAGAATCAACTCCCACCAGCAGGCTCACATCTCTACAATCTCAGGATGAAAGTTTCCATGCAGGAGGACCAGCAGCAGCTGTGTATGAATCCTCAACTACTTCAGTGGCAGCAGCACAGTCTTCTCTACCTCTCCATCTGCGGCTTCATCAAATGACTCCTGTTGATCAAGCGTTCTTTCTTCTGGGATTCATTGCCTGCCTGGTACATACTGTGCTGTCAATTTTGCCTCTTTCTTGCTAGCCTGCATCCTGTTTAGCAGCTGCAAATTTGTTTGTCGTACATGAAGGTAATCTCTCTTTTTTTTCCTGTATCTATGGGGGATAAAGTATGTTTCAGAATGCAAAGATGGGTTGTCTGGTCTATGTAGAGCTTCATATTCTTGTTCACTGTATGCACTCTTCCAAGTGCCTTTTGCACAGTCCACAATATCTGGAAGCATCAATAGGGTGATAAGCTTGTTGGCAGAAATAAAGGGAATAGTGGAAATAGTATAAGCCTATTACTGCACTGGAATTTTGCCTGATAGGTATGTAGCTCAATGGAAGATAAACATAGTTATGGATGCTTTGCAATTGTGGTTGCAGACAACTGGTGTTCTTACTGCTTTACTCATGACAGCCATTCCAACCCTGAATGTAAGTGCCTTCTATTTGATCAATTGTGAGCAAGCAAACATGTGCTATGATCAATAGTGGTTGATCAATTTGAGTATTGGAAGGTTTTCTCACCATGAGCTGTTAATCCAGCAGTTCAGACAGTAGATGCCAAGAGTTCCATGAACTGGTCATAAGCTATAAAACCTCCAGAGTGTATTTGTTCTTATGGTTGATGACAGTCCTGAAGAAACAAGCAGAAGCTTTAGAGTTTGATTGAATTTTCAGGCAATGAGGAGAGCTGCCATTTCTATGGAAAAACTGGCTGATGTGGCTCGTGAAGAGTTGCCCAGCACCATGGCAGCCATCCGGCTTTCAGGCATGGAGATCAGTGACCTTACATTAGAACTCAATGATTTGAGGTGAGGAAAAGTCTGAAGTCTGCATGGTCAACATACAGAGTCAAGCAGAATTCATTTGTTGTTGTTTGGTGCACCATAGCCAAAAGCTGCCAGAGAGCTTTCCCAAGTCTGAGAATAGATGGGTTCTATGGGTATTGTCAGCCAAGAGATTTCAGATGGTGTGCGGAGCTCTGCCAGAGCTGTCCAAGCAGCAGAAGTTGGAATTCGACGAATGGGTGCTCTTGCTGCATCACAGACAATCTGTAAGTTTGTTCTTCCCAGCAGAAACAAGTGTGCCTCTGTATAATTGGTGCTGAAGTTGTGTGCTGCAACATTGTGTAATCTCTCAGCAACAGACATTCCTTGCAAAAGGATGTGTTTACTGGCTTACCATTTCAGAGGAAATCAGAGAAAAGATCTCACTTTTGGAATTTTCAAAATTATTATTTCTTAATCCAAAGTGGAGATGTTCTTGTCCTCAAAAAGATCAGGCTCTTGGAATTCTGTGTATTGTTTCCCGCTCTTCTCTTCTCCTTATCTTGTTTGATTTTTTCTTGTTCTTTCTCATTTTGTGTTCCTCTTTCTCATTTAAGTTTTGTTGCCCTCGCCAGCATCATGGCTGATCCTTCCTGTTACTGCTGATCTTTTGACTCGGCACATTGGTTAATGTATGACATTGAATCACACCCACTGCTTGGAGCTGATGAAGTCAGTGGAAATTTTATGGGAGCTGGTTACTACCATACATGGTGCCATTGGAGGTCTCTGAACATGTATATGTCACTGTTTTGCTCAAACTGCTTCTCAGTTTGTTCTTTTGTTTTCTCTGTTCTTTCTGGTTGGGTTTCCCCTTTTTTCCTGTTTGCTGATATGTTGTCGGATTTGAAATTTCTATAAGCCTTATTATCAGGTCATCTCTCAATTCTATTCAGGTTGACTCAGATTTTTAGTATGGAGAAGTTCCCAGTACTGAGGATGATATTAAAGGGGATATTCTTGCTTGCCATGAATCTGTATCAGCTACTCAATAGCAGGTGATGTTTACAGATTTCCATGGGTAAGCCTGCCCACTTTTTTCATGGGCTAGCAGCAAGTTACAGTGCTCATTGGTAAGTTATCGTGGTTGTGCTGTAGCAATGTTGCAGGAGCAGGCAAATGTACCAGTGAAGGTGGTCACACCAGCTGTGTTAAGTGCAGCTCAATCCACACGACAAGCTATGGAGTTCACACAAAGACTGGTTGTAACATTGATAACACATCCCCGTCTGGCTGCTTTGCTTGGTCAGCGAGTTGCAGAAGAAAAAGAAAAAGAACCTCAGCCCCCTAAAGTAGTGTAGAAAGCTCCACACCAATGAGACCTGCAACAACAGTCACATTGATGCTGATCTCTGAAGAAGCCAGACCTCAGACTGAGAATGGATTGAAATACCAAAGTTTTAAATGTGGATATGTGAAGTATTGATGACATTTTAATCTTCATGTAACTTGCATATTTTTGTTAATAGAATTTGCCCATCAGCTATGTGTACAACTTGCTTTGCATTGGCAGGATACAGAAAATGTTGATCCAAGTCAGAACAGTAGCTGTTGCTATGCTTGAGCTGCTGTAAGTTGCAAAGTAAAGCATATGGTGTCCAAGATTGGCTTCCCATGGTAAGTACTGTCAGGCTCATTCAAGTTCATTATAATGTGGCAATGCCTAGGTGTGGAACATCCTTGCTAGCTCTTCATAATGTTGTTTTGCCAAAGTCCCGTTGCTGTTTTGACTAGTACAGTAATGAGGACGCCTTTCGGCAGTGGAGTTAAGATGAAACTGTTTGCACATGAACTGTGTTTTGCAATCACCAATGCATTTACCAGTCAATCTAGAAATATCAGACTCAGATGGGAAGGTATAGCAGCTGAGACTCTACCATGTCAGTAACAAAGTAGAGCATATGGTGTCCAAGATGGGCTTCCCATGATAAGTACAGGACATATGCTACTCTGCTCCTCATCTCTGAATCTAGGACCCCCTAAATATGGCTGATGCTCCACCTTTGACCTGCCATATTTGGGTAGCTTGCAAAATCTTTTGCATTCAGTTTCTTTATTAGGTGCCATGTGACCCAAGGATGTCCTTCACTTGGTTTTAGGGCAAATGGTCCAAATGAGGAATTTTGGCATACACATAAGTGATTGATGGCTTATGTATTGAAACTAGTAGCCAACTTATCTGGACTCCATCTTGCATGAAATAAATTTTCACATGTCTATTCTCAGTTTGTTCTCCCCTTCACTGTCTTGATTTGCTCTATTAACTCTTATTTGCCCAAAGCAGAATGTGCATGCTCTTGTTTGTTCCAGTTTTAATTGCAAGCATCCAGTCTCCTCAATGCAAGCACATTTCTAAGGTCAAATCTGTTGCACGCTAGTGTATTGAAGGTTCTCAAGGCATGCACTTACCTCTGCAGAAATTTGCTGAGGACATCAGTGTGATTTGGGCTGGTTGGTTTGCAAATTCACATTAGCATCACACACCAGAAGTACTCTAAACCCCCTTAGATCTCCCTTGTAATTAGGCTAATCATATTTAAACATTAACAACAAGTAAGTTGTGCTCTGAAGCCCACATCCGATGGTTGTTTTGTGCATTGGGCCCATATTTTTTTAATGTGAAATGTAAATTTTTTTGTTTTGTCCTTGCTTTCACCATAGAAGTGCTTGTGAGCATTATGGGTTAAGCAATTAAATCCAATTAATGACAAAGGAGATTGCACGGGAGATGATACTTGTGCAGCAGTACTTGTTAACTTTTTATGAAGGTGCCTATTATTGACACAAGGAAGGAATTGGTGAAATCATAGTTTAAGATGGTGTGACATCTAAGAACAATTAACTTACATAATTCTTATTTATCTCTTGTCTTAGTTTTGTGTTACTCAGCTAATTGAAGGCTTTCTTTTCTATGTTTAATCATCAGGCATAACATCCAACCACCAACCTCAACATAGATCACCAAATTTATATTAAATTTTTTTGCATCAATTGTGAGATTTCTGAAAATATGATAGTTGTTGCAACTGGTTTTCAGGATGAAGCTATCCTTGGCAGCTGAGCTCATGGAGTGAGTATATTCTCTTGCTTCTCTCCCTCTCCATCGTGTCATTATGGTGTTGATAATGGGGGTTGAATTGAAAGCATTTGGCAGCAGTGTCATCATCTGCTGCAACATAATTCAATTGGGCTGCTTGTTCCATCTTCAAAGCAGTTCAAGCAAGCTCCTATCTGAACTGATGGCCCATATTGAATGATATTTGCAGCAGTTTGAAGAAGATTTGAAACAGAGAGGACAGAGAAAGAGTGACATAGCACTCAACCTGAAACTGTTCTGCTGAACATTCCAAACAGTGCAGATAACAACACTGCTTTTTATCTCATCTAATACTCTGAAGCATGTTCTGAGGTAGATCCTTCAGAAGAAATTCCTTGGTGAAATCAACATGAAAGCAAGTACCGTTTGATAACATGAAATTGGAATCAGTCCATAATTGCAAATCCTCTTACAAGGTGTGAAGGCACAACAAAAGCTTTAATCTCTAATGAGTCTGAGTGTCATACACTGTGCTTATGATAAAATAAAATAAATTTTGTTACAGTGAGACAATCTGCACAGCATAACATAATAATCCATAAAGTATACACTTTGGATAATTCTAAGGGAAGACCCACATCCCACAATAAATAATAAATTCAGCGACCAGAAACACAAAGTCACTTGTATTCCAAAGCTTTGTCAACTGCTTCGACAGAACACCTGCAAAACACACACCTCTCCAAACCATACCATACAACTATCTTGTATACACATCTGCCTAGGATTCTCTACTTCAGACCAGAGCCCTTTAAAGCTTTGGCATCCTAGTGGAGATATTCTCAAAACTGTCCTTGCATCTATATGAAAAATGAACTTATCAAGACACTAATAGTCAGGAGAATACTTCTGGCACTCCCGAGCAGTGTCTCATTGAAGCATTGACAAGTGACCTTCGTGCCCTATTTATGGTAAAAGATTTTTATGGTTCAATAGACCACCAATAGCAAGCAATGGGTTGATTAAAGAACAACATAGTATCCATGATTGAAAATATTGCACATCAAAAGTGAGAAATCATTACAATTACTCCTCTAAACCACAAGAATATTATACAAGCAATTTAGCTCCAATGGCCAGATCATCCTCAGTGGCAGAACCACAAAGTTTGAATATGAATTACCCCAGATAAGGTGACAATTTTGCAACAAGACTTTGGAGCACTGCCAGAACCATGACCTAGAGATGTTTCACTAATATGCACTATGTAATGAGGAAAGGTGCTCCTAGTCTTGAAGAGTCCATTGCATTGTAACCAAGTTCCAACCAGTTACAGTTTTGTGGGAAATTTCTGAAAGAATCCACATACATTTCAGAGAAAAGCATATATCTATGAAATTTCTTTAATCTTTAAGGAAAGCTTGCAGTGGAGGTGAAAACTTTCTGGTAATCATGTTCAGAGTAACCTGATGTCAAAATGGCCTTCTTATGCAAGACGAGCTTCTCGCTGGAGAACCTGCATGTAAGAACCGTAAGAGAGCATAAACATTGAAGCTAAGATTGGGTCTTTTAATGGGATACTTTCTGCTCTTCAGATGAACTGTCTTCAGAAGATAATGTTAACTATAGTGCACCATCCCCCAGAGGCATGACTAGTGGAGAGGTGTTATCTACTCACATGGTTGCACCCCACCATACATCATCCAAACAACCAATCACTAATCTCCTGCTCTGGGTCTTGTGGGTGCTTAGTACTCATATGCTTGGTCTATGGACAGGTGTACCTCTTCTGAAAACTTGATGAGAATGGTGGTCCGAGGACGCGGTTGGCCCTCCACTGCCACAAAATGTGCTGTCACCCTTGCTGGGAATCCTGCCCCATCCAAGACACCCTGTGCACCACAAACACAGCAAAGACAATTAAGAACTCTGAAGAGTTAACTGCGAGTCCAGAAAGTTCATGAGACCAAAACAAAACATGAAATGAATTGGACCCAGAAATATGAGGAAATGACTTCATAAAGTAGCCACTGAAACTGAAGGACAGTGGCATGGACACACAATACACAGGCACAACAGTGGATAGGAAAGGGAAAAAAAGCCCAACAACTTTCAATGATCAAACAAGTGCAAAGAAACAGTGCAGGAAAACATTAAACTCTACAATACTTACCAAAGCTGCATTGTCAACCTGAATGAGAAACTCAACAATTTCAAAACTCTATGTGCAAAAACAACAAGAGGAGGCAATTTACCTTCACAACACCAGCAACAAAGGCACCACAGTTGAATGCCCCCATGTCTTTTGGTACTGAAATATACCTGACCCAGTTAACTCCAATTTTACATAGGCATTATAGAATCAATTTCCTTTAAAAAACACTCCAAGAGTTTGAGGAACAGGAATCCATCTCCTAACTTACAAGGTTTAGAATTATCAAACCTGTTGACAAGGAGCTCCTTTTCACTTATCATGTATTCATCTTCATGCTCAGTGCCTTTCTCTAATGAATCAGCCACCTGTCCACATCCTCCACATCCCCATGACAGAATATTCTTTTGAGCAAACAGCTACACCTGACCTTGACCACAAAAGTTGAGAATTATTGGGTTCTCCAACATCTAAACACTTCACTTGTCATTCAAGCAACATGTAAAAACGCTTCAGAGGGCTCCTTACCTTCCCAAAAAGTGATTTCCACACTGTGCTGTGAACAAAGGACAGAATGTTGAGCAGTCTTGTCTCTCTCCTATTCCCCTGTGAGATGCAAAAAAAGGATTCACAGTCAAGCTTCACATATAGAAAGCTTGAGAGATTTTACAGCCTGGATGGGAAGCTAGATGTATGCTGACAACACACAAGATTAGCAAATCTTAAACCTTTTCTCGGTGACATAGAAGCTCAAGCATGCGAATGCCAACAGCATAGCCTGCATCCTCCAGTCTGTTTTTCAAATTTGCAGACAAATAACAAAGACACAAGCCTCATTAGAAAGCAACATTGAAAAATCTAATGATACAGTGCACATTCTGTGAAAATAATCATTAGATAACAAGAAGGTAGAACGAAAATGGAACAGCAGAGAGCAAGGTGACCTGCGTTCAAGTTCTGCAATATTGTCAACACGTGTTTGGTTGTACTGTACAAGCTCTGAGAACAGAAATGCAAATGCACTCAGACTGACCTGCACACACACCACCAAAACTATTTCTACTCAATGTATGATGTTGGAGGGATAAGTCTTGTGAACTGATTTCTTTCACTTGAAAAACAACAGTTGGATCCTTATGCATGAAAAGGATTTGCTTCAGAATCCATAACTGAAATGAGACATCTTCCTGAGCTTATCAGCTGTTGACCTGTGCACAGTCCTGAAGCCCATTAGAGCAAGGGATCTATTTTTATGATCGATCAATTGGTGGCTGACCACAATCTTCAACCTTAGTTTGAGACATGAAATTAGGCTACTAGGGAATTACAAATTTCTCCATAGGGATGACAGGGGAGATGATAGCTTGGACAAATGTTGTGCCTACAAAATTGGAACCTGGTATACTCAATAGAACACAAAGGGTCACCAAAGAACCCTAATCTCAAACCCTAAGTTTCTGGTTTAACAAGAGCTTCCCCCAAACACTTACATTTTTGTTAGTGGCATCCCTATCGATGTTAATATGATTGATAGAAGAAGGAATGAAAGACTGAGAGTTTCAGAGGACTTTTTTTTTTCATCTATAGAAACTATGTTGATGAAACTAACAAAGCCAGAAAACCCTGAGTCTCAAACCCTAAGTTCCTGATTTGACAAGAGCTTCCCCCAAACGCTTTCATTTTTGTTGGTGGCATCCCTATTGATGTTAATATGACTCATAGAAGAAGGAAAGAGAGACTGAGAGTTTTAGAGAAATCTTTTTAATCTGCGGAAACTATGTTTATGAAGCTAACAAAATCTGTGAGCAGAGAGAGGTCCTCAAAGCTGAGTACAAAGTGACTACAAGCTCACTCACGCCTTGCATCAGCCACTACTGTCAATTCTCATCATAGATTTGCATATTGGCAGCAGCCATCTCAGGATTGATGTTTTTGACCTAAAAAGAAATTCCAACACTCACGGATCTATCACAAACACCTTCCACCTGTTTTAGGTTCAAAGAAATTATTAGCAAATCTATGAGAGAAAAATAAAAATAAAAGACTCCTTCAAACCCCAGAAAGACGGCCTGTACAAAAAAAAAGATACCAAATTCAGTTTTTTGTTTCTTTGCAGAAAAAAAAGGAGAACTGGGAGCGAAAAGAAGAGGGGGAGGAAAAAAAAAACAGAACCTCCGTTTTGCCCTTGCCGAGGGGCCTGTCCACCACATTGAGATTTTGTTTGCTTCTCCCCACTCCTATCATCTCTCTTTCGTTTTGCCAAGAGCGATGTAAGTACTCTGATCGCAAAGCTCCTCAACGCAAAGCTCGCTCGCTCGCCCGCCCCCTCTGTGCAGCAATGCGATCGTCCTCTTACCTCTGTCGCGCGTCTAAATGCTTCCCGTCTGTCGGGAAGCATCCGGGCAGCGCAAAAGTTTGCAAGAGCTTCATTGTTTGCTCACGTTTCACGTTTACTTGTTTTTTCTTATCAATGTTTCATTCGCTTGGATGTGTTTTTTTTTCCATCCGTGTTTCACTTGGATGTGTCTTTTTTTTCTATCCATATTTGGCTTAGATGTTTTTTTTTTCCCCTTGTCCATGTTGACAAGGGTGTTTTTTTGGTATATACTAAATTCTGTAGTTTTATAATTGAATTTCGTGTCATAAAATCTGCACTTCAATCTCTACATTTCAACATAGAATTTGCATTTCAATCTCTACATTTCCAATATTACAAAAATAAACACAAACTCAATACATTTCAAATTACAATAATAAATTTATTATTTATATACACAATTATGATTAGAATATAATGTAATCATTATTATTATTTTTCATTATTGTAGCAAAATTGAACATACATTGGTTCAAAATAGAATCAAGAGCAAAATCGAAACAAAATATAAAATAATTTTTCATCTCCAAGTTATCATTTTGCTATTTCGTTCATTTTAAAAATCTATTTGTTTTGTAGTAATAATCCTTCTCCCAAATCCTTTTCATGAACATCCTTATAAAAATCCTCATGGAAGAAGAAGATTAATTCAAAGCTTTGCTTCAAAAACATAATTCAAATTTTTCTTTAGTCTTAATTAGTTAAAAATAAGAATACAAGTCTTAATCAATTCAAAACAATAGTATAATTTTAATTAACCCTTAACATTTTCCCTTGTACTTTGGATCTCATCTTCAAAACCTTGGAATTGCAAAACACAATAATGAACATGCTAAGATACTAACTACATCACATTTTGCACTTGAAGCTCCATCCATAGATATCTCTATATTGATCCTCAAACCCCTTGGTCTTCTATTGCTTGTTGAGTTTGTTGCAATTGTCCTTAAACCCTAGATTTGAGATGAAGATTCATACACAAACTTAGGGAATGTGTTTCAATATGCCTTTTAACTCTTCTTATCTAAATTTTCATCAACCTTGTGCTTAGAAAATATCTTTCCACATTTGTTTCATAACATTTTGCATCCTAGTTTTATCATGATTAAAAACATTCACAGCTTTTTCATAAGAGACCTTCACCTTTTTTATATTAGATTGTGCCTCATTTTTTGGGTTGCACAATTGGTTATAATTCCTATTTGAGTGCGAGTATCTAGTATTGTTGTTGTTTTATTACAAAATTGTCAAATTGAAAATTATCCTTGATTAGAATTTCACACATGGTTACATCCTCGTTAGCCTACTTCTTTAATTTCCCAATAATTTTCCTCCTTTTCATCCAAGTTTTTCTATAGATTCTCCTTTTTCATTTAGTCCTTTCCAAGGCCATAATCTGCATTTCCAAATTAGTGTTCCTTTGGTGAACTTGGTATAACTCCATCTACATTTTATTAAATTGTTGTTCCTTTAATGTTAGGTCTTTTGTTTACACTGGATGTGCTACGATCCGTTGCTTCAAGTTCCAAGCCTTTTGAAATGCAGGCGCCTTACACCTTGTCACTAATTATAGCCTATTAACTTCACCTTCTTGTTATTGTAATTCCAACCTTTACATTTTCCAATAATACATTATGCATATTTTGGTTATACTAAGCCATTTGTTACAACAACTATTTTCTTTTGATCCTGCACATCATGTCCCAAAAATCTAAATGTCCCTAATATTCTAAACAATGGAATAACATTTGCAAATGTCTCTTTTGGCAATGGTCCAACATTTCTATAATTGTGAAATTGATCACCTCCTTCATAAAAACATGTTAAAAAACTAGGTCTATTCTCTTATGGTATTACATTTTCACATGTTGTATGTATTTGTGATTTTGGTTCCACTTGCATTGGATGGGGTGGTGACCATAATTATTCATCAACATCTAAAGTTACAAATCGATCATGCTCCTTCTTCACCTATATTTCCTCCTTGTGCACAGAGTGTGTCTATACTGGTGGAATCTACTTATATATGGTAAACATTATTGTATGTGGATGTAGTGGTTCCATAGCTCCGTGCATCCTTGTTTTCTTATGTTTGAACATGACAACTTCAGCCTCTTCATCATCTTTAGATTGAGTTGTTACCTTTGGTTTTGTCATTTGTCAGGTCCTCTCCATTTATGGATTTGCCTTTGGAAATTGATTGAAGGACCTAAATGACTTCTTGAACTTTTACAATTTGTCCTTTGAACTCTATTACATTCAATGGCTTAGCAAAAATGACTTCTATGATCACGAAGTTATTGTTGTAGTTAGTTTTTCAAATTGTTCCTTAAGCAACCAATGTTACATTAAAAGTTCAATGACAAATGCAAAATTGCTTATGGTTTTTTTGACATCCATCTTGTCCTTCCCTTCAATCATTTTTGCCTAAGCTTTTGTCCATTTCTCTAGTTCTTTGATCAAATTTTTAAACATTGTTTGAGCCCAATTAATTAATTAATTTTCCTCTTTTTGTTTTCATCATAGAAATAACATTCCTATTGCTGAAATAACACACTTTGTTCGTTGGTAAATCATTTGAATAAGGGCAAAAAATTTGATGTCATAGGACGTTTTCAGCTTTTCAATGTTTCACTATTTCATGTTGACATATATGCATTAGTAGGTAGTGAAATCTTCTTCAACATACTTTTTTGTTGTGACTTTGTTTGCTTACTTTTGCTCCTTAAATCCTTAGGAATTGATCTTGAAAACTTTTTGAATTGTGTGCACAACCACCACCACAACTTTCTCCCCTAACATGAGAAAAAAAATAAAAATGTTCAACTTTGTGGTCTTTCCAAGTTTTCAAAAATTCTAATTGCAACACATGACAAGGTGTCCTCCCAGTGACCTCGCACAACTCTACTAACCCCAACTCTACTCACCATTCTCTCTCTCTTGTCCCCATCGCAATCCAAGTCACGATTCTTTTCCAATTCCAGAATATAGCTCTGTTCTAATGGAGTGAACATGTATCAATCTAGTTCTCCTAAAACAATAGATGAAAACTCCAGAACATGTGATGCTCTATTGAAACTTTGAGCCGTGGATTAATGCCATACTTGCCTTCTTCTTCCTTCAAGTTGATTTGAAAATAGAAGGATGATTTGAAACTGGAGCACTTGATTCTTGCGCTATGTTTGTGTGCATGGTTGGAGTTGTTGAAGTTGCTTTCGAAAGTTAGTGCATCTTTGTGAACTGGATCCTCTGCTCCAAAATAAAATTTTTTCTTCTTCCTAATCTGTCAACACATGGTTTTGATTGCAGGCACTGCTGGGTGTCTAGTTCTGTTGTGAAAGGTAGGCTGTAAAGCCATTCATGCAAGCTC
>Ga0116227_10009958_pt1 | contig 16907 bp, 14 predicted proteins | sample S1TSphgellanicum_FD_89693 | JGI IMG/M metagenome (GOLD analysis project Ga0116227, IMG submission 89693) | Host-associated microbial communities from peat moss isolated from Minnesota, USA - S1T2_Fb - Sphagnum magellanicum MG | ecosystem: Host-associated > Plants > Peat moss > Unclassified...
AAAAACTTTCAATCGCCATAAAAACGGTGATTAAGATTTTTTGGTCACTATAGGGTTGGCAACCAAAAACTTTTTGGTCATCGCAAGATTGGCAACTAAAATTTGTTTTTGATCACCCTTTGTAACGAGATTGCCCAAATGTTAATGAAAAGTTTTCTATGCCCGTCCTAATGGACACATCAAAACAGATGCTGACATGACGCTTAACACAAAATGGCCGTGTCACGTCAATTTTAACAACCCTAATTTTGATGCCAAGTTAAGTTTGTGCATTTTTTGTTCCAATGTTGTGTCGATTGCAAAAAAGAATTTGGATACTCATTCATGAATTTTGAATCATTAAGTATAATGGAAAATCATGATTTAGTGTACGTATTAGCAAAGGGAACTTGATTGTAATTCCCTTTTGGCCCCAACCAACGTAGTCGTACAATTCCTATGAGAAATGCAAATGTCGTTTTTTTTGTTTATGGGTTGAATAAAGTATTATGGTAGTTTGAACCTCATTGCATATTACCCCATTCAAATTCCTTAATATTTATGACATGATAATCAAAGCCATTCAAGTAGTCCAACAAGGTATAACTATATAACATTTGAAGTATAATTTGCAAATCCTAAAGGAACATTGTAAATTCCAAGATAAATTTGGGACAATGCCAAAAAATATGAAAAGTGTTAAACAACCCCTATCTTCCTTTGTAATTTAACCAATTTTAAGAGGTAATTTATTGCTTTTGAAATTCTTTGTAATGGGTATGGAGGTTTTATTGTCACTAAAAAATGGACATTTTAAAATGCATCTTTTGTTGAATTTGGGCAAATAACAAAATTTGAGCTTTGGTGCACACCTCCTTCATCATGGCGCTCCTACATGCCAATAGGAGCCAAGCTTGCCCCCTTAGGTAATTGTTTATCCTAGAATATTCTTAAAATCTTTTAGGAACATTTTGTTAAAAAATTGAAAAAAATCAAAATGGACCCAAAAATATTTTGCAACATATTATTTTGAAAATATATGTTTAAACTTTTAGAAACCTTGCTCAAATATGTCATGTTTCAAGAATCTCTTGTAATAAGAGTCTTTCCAATGCTAAAAAAAACATTGGTTACATTTGCTTTGGCTCCTATTAATGCATTTACACCCTATCAACACAACAATGCATGTACTTAGTCATAATTCCCACCATCAAATCATAACATACTTATAAAACATAGAGAATTAATGTAAGACTCCTTCTTAGTAACCATATGCAATATCTTAGAAATTGTTCTAAAAACCCCTTGTCATGATCCTTTATAATACACCGTTGAAACATCAATTGTGACAATAAACCAAAAGAAAAGAATTAACCTCTAACCACACTTTCTTAGGATTGGTGCACAACTCAAATAAAATAAAACCACTAATGTTGGGTACAAGACATTAAAGGCCTCCTAGCACTAGGCTAATAAGTGGATTTACAAGACTTCACCCACTCATTCCACCAATCTCATCTCCTTGCACAATCTTTAACATTTATTATAATGCTTACATCTACCTACGTGCTTGCAACTCCACCTTCTTATGGAAACATACATACCTTTTTCTAACTATTAACCCACTACTAAAATGTGAGTTTTTTTGCTCCTTTGACATTTGTTTCCATAGTAACTATTGTGGTTGGGTAGACTATTAAAACTTTATTTTCTCTCCAAACTCATTTAAAAAATCTCTTTGTAAAAAAAAAAAAACCTCAAACCCTAATCATTGTGAAGTAGAAGAAAGCCAAATAGTGCAATAGAAAATTTAAGCCCCACATATAATTGACCCAATTCCCAAAACTTCAACATCCTTGAGCAATGATTTCCTTAAATTTTGGCATTTCATTGAATGAATAATTTTTAAAAAAAATCATTTCAAAAAATAATTTAATTACCACCAAACTTGAAAAGGTGCTATGATATCCTAAATAGGAGAAGCACACCCCTCTTCCCTCAAAAGTGGCCACGGAAAAGAAAAGGACAATATGATAATAACAATTGAGTAAGAGTTTATTACACATAATGCATTGGAAGTCATTTAGATTTTTTGACGACATACATATTACTATGTTTTGAAATAAGTTATATGTTGAATTAACACTTGTCATCTTGTAGGATAATCACACCCATCATCAAATATACGTCAATGAACAAACATTTTTAGATTTTCCTTATTTTGTTTTGAAAGATCTAAAGAGTTATGGGTGCACCAAGTGGAGGTTTGCATTATTTCTTTGCACTCCAAAAGCATTCAAGTAATATAAAGTTATACTCTAAAAAGCACGTAATGTGTTTTTTTTTAACAATAAAGCACTTTATTTATAAATTCATATTTTCTTCATTTTTGTCCATTTTGAACAATCTAAACAACTATGGGTGCATTAAGAAGAGTTGTAAAAAACCACTTTGAACTCCATAAGCAAAGGATCAACAAAGAATAACCATGCAAAAAAAAGTGTGTGAAATCTTTAAGTGTATTTCATGCTAGTGATCAGACACTAACCCCACTTACTTCTATACCCCCATATCTTCCTTTTTTTGAGTGATTTGAATGGTTGTGAATGTGCCAAGCAAAGCTCTATATAAACCTTTTGAACTTTATAGAGACAAAGGAGAAATGCCTTAGGATTCAAACCCTTTTAGAGCTTACGTATTTGGTCACCAACCTACTTAACATACATACTTTATTAATTTTATTGTTATTTTGGGTTTCCAACATTTACATATGGGCTCTATTTTGACAAATTATATGTAGATTTTGTCCTTGATCATCTTGTCAAGATAGAGGATTGTGATACTACCTACCAAGATGATTGTGGAGTTGAGTTAGGATCTCCCAATATGAGTCCCTAGTCTTTGTCATCTCACTTCTAAGGAATTCAACTTGGATTTAGGTGTCTAAACTCCTCTCCTTTTGTCCTTCCACTAGTTGTATGAATTGGTGCCCTTATTAATAGAGTTTAATAGGTTTACAATAGACACAAGCTTGACATTGTTATGTCTTGATTCGGGATCTAGAATTTCATCTTCACCATCATAATTATAAGGCATAGTAGTAGACACAAGTCTTTGGTGATGAGCAAGATAGTGTGAATGGGGTTGTCCTTGGGATGACCAAGTTGGAGAGCTTGAGGTCGAACTAAGGATCACAAAAGCTGATGTGTAAATACACACATGCCATAAACTGCTTGCACACAAACATATTAGTGGGGCTATTAAACATCAAATGAGCTTAAACCCCCCTCCCAAATATTAATAAAAATATTTATTAATATTACTCTAGAAGCAATGAAAAAATAAAAATAAAAAATTATTTTCTTTCTATATTAATATGGTGAAAAAATAATGTAACTTCATTTACCTATGCCATATCCAATAAGTATCATCTGTCTCTAGGAGCCAACTCATGCCGGCAAGGGTTAAAATGGCGAGGCCAACTATTAAATATACCCAATGGAACCGTCCTCTCATCTTGCCCAAAAATTCTTTTGCTTGTCTATGCATTGCCTCCCATATTCTGAACCAAATTCAAGACATACCCACACACACCCACCAACCCTAAACCCTAAAATGGCGTATGGACAACACTTAACACTTTAAGTTATAATTCATAGTAAGTTAAACTACATAGGTGCATGTCCATATGCATCATAGGTATAGGACCCAAAGTTCATCCCATTTGTGGTTTTGCTATTACCATTAGAAACTAAGGTGTCACATTAGGTTGAAAGCCAAACCTCAAATGGACTCCTTGAAGAGGAGCTATGGTGGATATTTGAAGCCAAGAAGGGATTTGATGTTGGAGGTGCCAACATTCCATAGCCCACCCAATGACCAAGCCAGCCATTCCAATCAACACAACCAATAACACATTCCATGCACTGCAAAACATACATACATGGAATCCCTTTGCTTTAATTAAGGCTCTTATAGGGGGGCCACCACCTCCATGATCAAGCAAAATTGCAAAAGAGCACTTACCTACATGTGTGCATTCATTCTATGGTTGTTGATAACAAGTGAAGTGATCAAGGATTAAACAAAAAAAATTGTATTTGAGTCTAACTATTAGTAAAGTATGGTTGATGATGGTTTAGGGTTTACCTTGTGGCATTTTCTTTGGTAAAAGCTGCAGCTATAATTGTTGCACCCATTTGAAATGCACCTTTGATGCTATGGGCAAAGGATGCAATATACACACAAGTCATAACCACAGCTAGGAATGAAAGCCAGAAGTCCAGGAACTAAGCTGCCATCCAGCACATTATTCTTATTGGGTTGTGTATAAAAAGCTCAACTTTTTCTCTCTTCAAACACTATATACATCACATGTGTACACATGACTACAAAGTACATGAGAACATATCACCCACCCATTGTCACTAACCTTTTGCCCAACACTAATCAAGGGCAAATAGACAACTCCTCACCTTGATTTTATTTTATTTTTGGGCCAAATTTTACGATATGGCAAAATAAATTCCTTTGAAATGGTGAAAATTTAGTGATTGTTTGGGTTTCTAGTGGCCAACTTTTGAAAAAAAAAATCTAATTAGAAAAAAATTGCTAGATTTTATCTTTAGTTCTAGTAAGTAGCTAAAAATATAGAAGGGTGTTAATTTTTTTTTTCATTTAATTTTTATTGTCAAATCTAGCTAAATCATCTTATGAATCATCAACACAAAATAACTTGCAGGGTGTAGCCATAAAAAGGAAAAAAAGATATTGATGTTTGTCGAAAATGTTGAGAATTGAACTCCCAATTTGTGTAAAAAATATTTATTGTCCCAACCATTATTGGATTACTATTACCAAAATACACAACAAAAGGTGTACTTTGCATATACTTGTTCCTCAACCGTCAAAATTTTGGAAAATTAAATTTGAAATCGCCTAACATCACTTTCTAAAATAAAAATAAACATTTGACAAAGAAGTGCCAAACATCAGTGGTAAGGGTACAATATGCAAGAAGGGGAGGATAATCAATCAAACACACCTGGAGAGTGTCGTAAGAAAGAGCACACCACCCACCAGCATCACATGAATGATAAATGGCACTTGTCACTCCACTTAATGTATAAGTCACCCACTCTGAATAAGCCTGAAATATGACATAAAATTTGTGTATTTTGTTTGAATAAGGTTGGATAAAAGTAGGGTTAGACTCTCTAATTGTTTACTCATCATGCTTAGAACTAAATGTAACTTATTAGAGTTATCCATAAAACGACCCTTGTCTTCACATCTATTTCACCCACTATCCCATCTTTTAGTGGTATCCACCAAGGAAGGAAATTTTATTAAATTTCAATATGAAATGATGAAATTTAACATTTAATACACAAGGTTCGAGAGTAACTATAGTAGTTGTACAGGTAGGAGCAGTAAAAATATATGTAATAGCAGTGAAAGCGCTCAAGAAAAAGGAAAGACAAGAAGATGATACTCAGTTTACCACCAAAATTGGGGGAAAAACTAGTTTGGGTCCCAATTATTTCATTTTGTAAAATTTTCATTCCTAGTCACAAGTTTGATGCCCTATTATGCTGTTCTCCCCCCCCCCTAATCATGTGACTTTACAGATAACTTGATCGAGACTGGAAAAAGTGAAGTTCACTTAGATTGGGCATCAAGGTACAGGGGTTAGAAGACACATACATACATGGTGGTGAAAAGCCCACATGCTAGGCAATACTGCAGCTAAATTAGATCCAACAAGTGCCCATATGTGAACCATCTTTTCTGCTTCAACCCCCCAATGAGAAAACAACCTAATATTAACTACACCAACAACATAATTTATTTTTGAATATTTCTTCATGTATTCAACTATTTTCAACAAAACAATATATTATTTCCTTACAAAAGGCATTGATGGGTAGTTAAATTTTCTTAAAATAATAATAATAATAATAATAATAATATCTTAAATGGTTGCAAGAATTACTAACCAAATGGAAGGAGGAGCAACAATGAGCAATCATGGCCTCCATGAGTTTCATCACAGTGGCAATAACTGCCCAGTAATAGAAAAAGGGGGTGCTTAGGGGACCTACTAGTGGACATGCTATTTAGTTGTCCAATATTATTAATTATGTTATCTCTTCAGTAATTCAATGAAAATAGAAAATTATTTCAAAAAAATAAAATAAAATGGATAACTATTTATTTACCTGAAGAAATGGAGTTGGCTTGCTTCATTTGTAGTTTGGCAACTTCCATGCCCCGAACATCCATTCAAGCACCCATGAATTGTTACCTGTATATGTGCACCTCCATTTGTTGTGTACCCACTTGTATTTTGTCTACAACTATGTTCATTTTGCAAGTGTTCCCTGGAATTTACAAAATGGTGACATGAGTAAAGCAAAAAGTAAGTAGAAAGAATGAGGTCATTGGAGTTGTCCCCAGATTGGGACGAAAACTGGGGACCAAATGAAAAGTTGGGATGAAAACAACACATGAAAAAAAAACAAAGGACCAACTAGTGTTCTCACTTAAATTGGTCCTCAAGGGAGTACCACCCCTGGTTTTGGATTTGCCTTACTTTGTATTTTGACTTCTATTTTTCAATAAATCAAATCCTTGTCAGAATCCTGTTACTCTTCTAAAATGATACCTATTTTCATCAAACAATACCGAATTTTGCTCATTTTTACAAACATGCCCAAATTGGGTATGAAACATGGATTAGAGGCTCAAACTAGGGCCCAAAGGTAGGGTTGGTTTATGGATAACTCTATTGTATCTTGAATTCAACACCCATTTTAAAGATCTCCATTTTTTATTTTTAGTGTACGATATCATAACAAATTCATGATAAATTCCACCGTTACCAAAAACAAAATTTGAGTTGTGAAGTTACAACAACCTCATGCTCGAATTTGCCAAAGAGTTGGGATTATTGCCATCAATCAAAGAAGAAGCTTTACTATTTGTATCTTTCTCCAAGGTCGAATTGTCGTTGATCTGTTGTGATTGGACACCGAGACACCACATTCCTTCAATCGGGAAAACCACATCCAAAGATTGTTTTCTTCTTTCAAAGACATTAGAAGATTGGAGGAACTCAAGAGTAGTTGTACTCAGATCCCAGATTTCATTTGTGGGTATGCCTTCAAAGCGGATGTAAACATCAGAAATTAAATTCCATGTATGTCTCAATTGTATGCTCAAAACAGCTCCTGATGTCCCTTTAGGAACCATAATAAGAAAATAGGTCCAATTTTCATGACGAGTATTGTTGTTCAATGCGACTGGAAGGGACAATTCAAGACAATTCAAAATCTCCACCGGCACCCATTGAAAATATGAAACTGGCTTTCCAATCAAAGTGTAATAAGAGTCAAATGGGGATTCATATGCGGTCTCCATTAATTTTCTCTGAAAGCCAAATTTATCACAATTTAGGATTGAAACATTGTGAACTTGGATCAAGTGAACAAACTGCTTAGTTAAAATCCAACTATCCAACAAGTGATTTACAAAGTCCAAATAGAAGTCTAAAATTCCATGAACACAATTGAGATTTAAAGCGAAAAAACAAACATAAACAATCAATGTAAAAATCACTAAATACAAAAGAAAAAAAGTGAAAGAAGATATTGATTGGTTAAATCTCACCTCCAAAGGAATAAGAGTTGTTTTACATTCAGCACCCTGTGTTTTGGTATTACAGCTTTCAAGTCTCCAATATAAGTTAAAATTGATCATGCCCGAAATTTTTTCACCAACTGGATTAAAAACCCCAATGTACCACAAACCATGCTTGGGTACATCAATTGTCAATGCATTCAATGAAAGATGCATTTGATCTTGTGATTGTTCTGGTAACGCTCCATATCGAGTAGAGTGGTATAATTTGTTTAGCCCCGTATCGCTCTTGAAAGCCATTGGACTAACAACTGTAATGATATCAAGTTTGAAATAATATTGTGCAACGTCTAATGAGTAGTATTTCCATTCCCCGGGTTGAATGTTTTGGTCTTTCAATACCACCCAATTGGCATCATCCAAGAAGGCAGAATGATCTTGAATTGAGCTACCAGAGAGAGGTTTTAGGTCATGATGTTTTAGCTCTTCATGTAAACTTCCATCAGATGGGTGCCAAGCAGTTGTGTAGAAATGATCAATTGGGAGGTAAGAGCAAAGTTGTGTCACAGTTATATTGCAATTCGGGCCTCGAAGAATAGGGGAATTGCATTTAAAAACTATAACGTGTAAACCAAAGGTGAAGGTTTTTCCACGTGAAATCTGCAAAAATCCTTCCAAAAAGACTTTCAATTTTAGAAAAGCTCAAAAAAATGGGTGCAAGGATTAATAAAGAGTAGCCCTAGCAATAAGACAGAAGTTGAAATTACCCAGGTTCATAGAGAAATTCCAAGGTCCTGTACATAATGAGAATTTACCATTTTGGATTGAAACCGGGAAGGATTGGAGTTGCTAAACACCCCAATGTACCACACTCCTGCCACCACCTTCATAACAAACAGATGTTCAAAACATTCATTATTAGCTTTTGCAAGGTTTACAAAACTAGCTTTGAACAATTTTCATTGTAAACAATTGACATGCATGTTATGTGATCTTGAGGTCTTTATGTGTGTTGCTTACCTGCATATTGCTTAGATAGATTAGGGTGGAATTGTGGAACCATGCACATTGCCCTTTATCAGAGACATTTCGTACCCTGCCTGTTGCCATGGCTGCCTCCTCAATTGTCTCCCCTGTCATGAATGATCAAACAAGGGGAGAGATCACACATCCAAATTTTGGGGAAACATCGATTGAAAGCAAAAAATGAAGAAAAAACAGCAATCATGCAAGAAATAATAAAAGGCATAAACATGAATTTATGAAGGTGATGAACATTGCATACAAATAGTATTTGGAAGAGGGGGTCCACCGAGACGGAAGCATATCACAGGCACCTTTGTTTCAATCCAATTGTCTTCCTTTGCCTATTAGCCACCAAAGCACCCGAGTACATGAAGAATAGCTAGAATCCTGCGATGGGTTTTTCACAAAATTGTAAAATTGTTGGTACTTACACAAAATTTTCCCTAGAAGTGTTCACTTGCACAAAGCTTTTGGAAATAAATTTGAATCAAGATACATACAGCAAGGTTCCTTTTCTAAGAGCCCTTTCTTTTTGGGTTGGAGAGCTTACAACCATCCAGTTTCTAGACAACTCAATTTTGAATCGAGAAAACGCATCCACCACTTCCACTGCCATTCAAATTTCTTAAATGATTAGTAAGCCAGCCTGAAGCCAATATGAAAAGCCTCATCTTCAAAACTCAGTCCAAATCTTAAAGCTCTAAGCTTTTCCCTCTTGGTGTCACACATTTGGCAAATACATGAGATTCAAGCCAATCTTGTATTATGTGCACTAGCTTATATCAAGTCATTAATAAAAGTTTGATATCTATTGTGTTTACCATATGGTGAGGAATGAGGATCAGGAGGATTCATAAGTGCACAAGGCAGACCAGAAATTCAATGTTGAGAATTGGAACAAACATAATCAAAATACACATACCTTGAAAATACTTCCAGTTGTAGGGACCCACTTTTAGATTTGGGTAGTTTAATGCATTCACTACTGATGAACTCAAAGGATCATCATATTCCACAGAATCCTTTGAACTTTCTACATTTAAGAAGCCACTAATTGAGGTTTGGAAAATCACAAAACATATCATCATGAGGTAAAGTGCTAGTATCTTAGGTTCATGCTTCATCTTGTGCCTCATGATTTACTGAGACCTAAAGAAAATCTGAAAATGGTTGCAGGAAAAACACAAAAAAAAGGTACCCAAAACTTGCAAATTTATGCAACTAAAAAACCTACATTTGGTTAATGCCAGTAGTTCCAAAATTTTGAAATGATAAGCAAATTGAGAAAAAAATCTTAAAAAGTAGTTATAAATAGTGTTGTTTTCTGGGGCCATGCAATGCATTTTGGAATTGGTTGTAATCATAAGGCACCCCTAATACTTAAATCTCTTCATGAACTCAAAACTCCACAACACAAATTCTAGACAATTTGCGATTTGTTATTGTTACCCGCAGGAAACTCAAACACAGAACTCTTATCAAAATCACAAAGTTGGAATCCAATAAAAGATGTTATGAGAAAAAGCCAAGAATTTTTTGCATATTGAAAGGCAATCTAACAAAATCTTTTTATTTCCTAGAGAAGAAAGGAAGCAGCAATTTGTATGTTCAAGATGAAGAAGAAAAAGGAGGGAATTAGTTTCACATGAAAATGCTAGCAGAACATTAAAATCAGAACACCAAACTCTAAATTCACTCTAAATTCACTTAAGAATTTTTTGTCAAGAATCTAGATTTAGGTCTCCTCCAGTGTTGGCCGGGTATTAACTAGGGCATCAACATGGGTATCATATGCCCTAACTGAAGGGCAATGATCAACAAAAAAAGAAAGTAGTTATACCCTATTTTATACCCTATTTGAGTGGGCCTTGCTTCTCCTATACACATGCAATGCCTTTACATAGGTGGGAATGTGTTTTGAAAAACTCACAACATGCCTTGGTGAATGGGCTTCTTTCATAGTGAACATGTGCATGGCATAAGGATTTAGGTAAGTAATTCATGGTTTTTGCATCAATGAATTTAATCAAATTGTGCTTACTATGTAACGGAATGGCATGTCCATAAGGGTTCATTTTGTTTCAATTCGTGGATTATAATCATAAATAAACTAATCAATAATTGCCATACATAGTCACAACCATCTTGCATATCATGCAAACTACACTAAGATTATTTGATTTGTATTAAGAAATGCCAAAACATGAAATCCACAAATGTAAAATGAATATATATATATATATATATAAGTTTGGATATATATAAACAAACAACAAAATTATTTCAATTTACAAATCAAATAATATGAATTGTTTCAAAATAATAATAATTTATGTATGTGAGGTGAATTGTCAAAGATAATTGCCACAGTTGATGCAATTATGTGTGTGGGGTTGTTCTAGGAATGAGAATATCATGAGAGGTGGGAAGTCAACCTGAATTCTCATAACACCCCTTGTGATTCAAATGCAACTATTTCCTAACTTTTTAGTTACCTCTAGAAACACAAGTACAAATGTGGTGAACATCACCTTTTTCCCTTGCTTTTTTAGTGAATTTTTTTTTAATTCAATAAAAACCCTTTGAGCTTATCTCTAGTCATTTACATACTTTGTGCAACAATTTGTTTAGTGCACAATTCTTAACCAAGGTTTCTGTCACCAAGTTCATTGTAACTTGCTTCAGATTGGATTACACTATCACCACTCCCAACCCCACCATTGCCACTCCCAACCTTAACTTCACCATTACAAACAACTATACAATTAGCAACATGGAGAGGAGAACCTTGTGAAGTTTCTACAACCCCATTCAAGAAAAGTCATGTTTTAAGTTCATTGTCAATTGACCTTGAAAGTTAAACCAAGTACACTGTATTATGAGATCAAAACAAAAAAATAACATAAAAATCGCAAGCACAACTATTTACCAAATTTGTAATGTAGACTTCAAATTATCACTAGCAATGCTCACAAATGTCAAAGAAACATCACAAAATAGGTGCCAAACAAATCACCAAAATTGTAGTGTTCACAAAACATTGGTCATGCATTACAACAAAAAGTGTCCCTGTACGCTAAGTGATTTCATTAAATTTTGAGTGAATTCAGTGGTTTTAGTAAATGGGGACAAATTGGAAAATAGTGAATTCACTAGTCTAATGAATGGGGATTAATGAATTGCACTCACATTTTGTAGTAATGATGGAAATCCATTGTTCATGAAGCAACACACAGATCATTAACATCGAAATTTCAACCCTTGAAGCAAATTTATTAATGTTTGTGAACAAAGCAAGTGCTAAATAAAACATTGAATTCAAAGTGCTCACAAAGCACCCTGTAGATCTGATGATCACAAAGTAACGCACAAATCACTAACACCAAACCTTAAACCCTTGAAATGAAACAATGTTCATGAATCACCTTGCAAATTTAGTGTTCACAAAGCAACACACACATCACCAAAACTTAACTCTAAACCTTCAAAACAAAATAATGTCCATGAAATAGGACTTGTCAAATAATCGATCACCGAAATTTGAGTGTTCATGAAGCACCCTACAAATCCACTATTCACAAAGTAGCACATAATTCATTAACACCAAACCCTAAAGCTTAGCTTGAAATGAAATTAATGTTCATGAAGCAGGTGCCAAATGTCAAATCATCGAAATGGGAGTGATCATGAAAACCACAAATCGAATGCTCAAAAAACATACACAAATCATGAAACAATAGACATTGGATCACCAATATTGCATAGTGTTCATGAAGCATCATAGATCCAACATTCACAAAGCACCAAAGATCCAATGCTCACAAAACACAACACACACCACTATTGTAATGCTCATGAAACACCATGAAAAACATTAATAACAATAAACAATGTTCATGAAAATTTGTTGAACAAAGCATCACATAGATCACACAACTGATGAAAGAAAAATAACAAAATAGACAACATATTTGAATCACACAACCTAGGAACTTATGAAGTAAGAAAAACAAACTTGCACATAAGACTCACTTGTTTCCATCAATGTAAGTTTATTATTGATTACCAACGACAAAGAAGAGCTACAAATTTCGGCGTTCCTTTCTAGAGCTCCTTTTTTATGTTCCTTTCCATTATGCATCGAGATCATGGACATCTTACATGATGTTGATTTGCTAAAATCCATGACATGGTAAATTGATACATTTATTTAGATTATTAATGTAGGTTTTAACTCCATTGGTGTATGTTTGTAAAATAGCTTATCAATACATATTTACAACCAATTGGTATAATCAATTGTTTTCCTTTCCAAAAACTTGAAATTTTCACTATATTTTTATTGAAGCAATATCCTAATTCTTTTATAAAAAGGCATGAAATGAAAGACATTTTTACCACCATAGGGACCCATGTTCATGACGCAAATGGTTTTGGGACCTCCATTTCCTTCAATGATTTCATCGGTTGAAACCATTTGGCCATTTTTTTACGTGTATCCTTGTTTAAAGGTGTCAAGTTGTCCCAAACTTTGTCTAAATAAGTTATATATGTGAATGCTAGGTGTGATGTGGTGGACTTAACAATTAGCCAAACAACCATTGATAGATTTTTGCTACCACCTTGGTTGGAAGTGCCAATGTTATTGCAACCACATAAGTAAATAAGAAAATTGTAGGTTAATTGACACATTACATGTTCAAAGTTTGAATTTTAAAAATTCATTCTAGTTACATACGTATTTACAAAATTTACATAAATATGTCTATTAATATGATATTTGGAATAATACTATATTTATATTAGATTTAATATTTAATATTTTGAACTTTAAATATTATGTTATATTAATTATTTTTATTTTAGATTGAAATAAATGGCAAGATCTTTCATCACAATTTTTCCAGATGAAATAGTAACACAACATATATTTTCAAAATAATTAGACAAATGACTTCAATCAACCATGAATACAAAACTCACAAAAAAAATTCAAATTTTGTGAATTGTTCACTTAGGATCCTCAACAATGCATGGACAATTTTTATAAACAACACAATTGAGTGGTTTGCATTATGCTTCATTAATAAATAATGTAAAAAATATGAGTGAAAAAAAATGATGTATAGTGAAATATGCGCAATTTTATCCTATGATAAAAAACTTTCAAATTATCAGTCTCATGAAAATTCAATATAAAAAAATCAAACCTCACATATTATTCCAAAAAGAAAAATTCATCATAATGAAAAATATTAAATTTTCATAATTAAAATTTCAAAATTATTCTTTTGTACAATGTTAATTTTCAATATGGTTGATTATTTGATGGCATAAATGATGAACATTCCACTGAATAATGTGTATATAAAATACATAGTTTTATTGTTTTCATGGAGTTGTTTGATATGGCTTTTTGGTAAAGTAGGTATATCAATGGTCATATTCACATAAATAAGTTTAAATAAATTGACATCTATCTATGTTTGGATTCTAGAATCTAGACTGTGGAGTGTTTTGTTGATAATATTGAGGACAATGTACATAACTTTAAAATAATTGAGGTCAACATATTTTGTGAGTATATTAGTACATAGATGATGAGTATGTAAAGGATTGAGGTTGTCGATTCAACTTGTTTTGAGGTTTGGCTACTCTATTTTATGACCTACCTACCTACTTTACAACTTGCCAAATAAGGATATCATTCCTTTATGGTAAGGAGCCCACGTTGTAGTTATGGATCCCAATGAACATCACTCTTTTACAATAGAGAGGCAACACCCCAATTATGGTTCCCACTAAGGATCACTCTCATAATGATTTTTTTTAGTTTTATGATTTTCCATAAATAGATTAAAAAAACCAAACATTTGAAGCATACCATGCAAAGTTGCTGAATAACATTGATTTTTTTTAATTTTGTTTTGTTGAATTTGGTATCAACATCTCCCAACAAATGGTTACAAATGTTTGATGAAAATTTGGATGATATTAGATTTTGTTTTTCATTGCTTACTTAATTCTAACCTCCAAGCCAAGAATGTATTCAAAGCAAAAAAATGTTGTACTTTTATAGTTGGACTTTTGTGTAGGATTAAACCCTAAGGTTTATTTTTCAAGTCCTTCAAATTAGTTTCATGAAAATTTTGGTCATTGATTTTCTCTCATGCAAATTTGCAACACTTTTGAAAATAATATAATTAGTGTTGAATCTACCAAAGTACATGTGGTATGTGACATTTTCATGGATTCTTAAAAATACAATTCCATATTAGAGTACAAAGGGTCATCCTCCTTTTGTTTTCATGAAATTTTGTTAATTTAACTTTGCTTCTTACTACAAGGGATATTAGTCAACAAAATTCACCACTAAAAAGTTTTTTTTTAAAGAAAAAGAAAAAGAAAAACTTATTTTTTAAACCACCTTGTTGATTTTATCTCTAACACATAATATCAACCCCAAATTACATTTGACGAAAACCTTGACCCTTTTTTTTGCTCTAGGATGTCACATTTGTTACACTTTCATTCTCAATTTGAAGGGCAATATCTCCAACTAGGTTGTAAGGACATTGTCATCATTTCAGTTTGGTGATACCAAAGTTCAAATAACCGATGCATTTCACAAGTTTACTTCCACTAGTTTGTTTTCTACTTGCACATGAAATGCAATAAAGTTACAAGCAACCCCTTTGGCACAATCCCAATAATGGCGTTCATAAAAAAGGCCTAGATTCACAAGGAAAACTTCTAGATCCCTTTCATCTTTTCCTACATCCACACATCCCCAAGTGTATCCTCTCTAAGTTAGCACCCAAGTTTTGAAGCAAGTATATGCTTGATTAAACTTGCATATGCAAAAATGAATTAAATTTGAAACTGATATCGTCAACGATGGAAGATTAATTCTCTTTAAGGCAGGGACATATTCAAGCCTATGTATCGACAACATCCAAGCCCATGACATTCTGAAATCTTTGTCACATTGGAGGCTTCTCGTGATTTAAAGTGGAAAATTTGTCAAACACTATAGTAGGTTAGGACAAAACTGGAAACATAGAATAAGAATGATTTCAGCACCCTTCATTTGACCCCCTTCGTATGTGACCTTCCCACAAAGATACAATGCATTTCCCAATCTAGGGGTTTTGATGACAATATATGTTGTTGCATGAGCAATAGGCTTCAAAGAATTTTGCAAACCTTTTGTAAATTTGTTGGAAGCATTAGATTAACATCATAATCTAGAAGATTTAAGTGTGCAATAACTTTGGTAGTCCACTTGCCATAACTTAAAGATATTCTAGGCCACATCCCATGCAATTCCTTGCACATACATGAAAACACCCCAAAAACAATTCAACTTTAGACACCTGATGCACAAATGAAAACACCATTGTTTACTTTGATTGAAGGTTCATACTTTCACACAAATTTACCTGTGAAAAGCAATTGACTAGTATCAATAATCTTCCCCACATGCAGTAGTCAAATGGCTCACCAAATTAATGAAAGCAACTGAAAAGTACTTCAAAAAGATGTTAGCAGTGTTGGAACTCAGACCATGCAGGATGTTAATTTGTCAAGCATAATTTTCATGGAGGAAACCTTGCCCTCATAATCTACATCCAACTGCATTCCCAATTTTTTTAACCGAGTTGTTGCCTTGCATTGTTTGCGGATGTAGATTTAGAGAAAATAATTTTAGACACCACATGAAGTTCAGCAGCAGTCACTTACAATAGAAGAAAATCATTGTTGTTCATAGAAGGATCAGAGCAAGACATGCCCGACCCAACATACAAGTGATGCCAAAAACATAGAATACAAGACAAGATAACAGTAGGAGAAAGAAGATAACAACATGAATCCAACATGAGAGAAAATCTGATCCAGCAGCCAGTTGTGAATGAGGAATATCCATGTTAAAAAACATATACTTGTGTTTGTAAGTGGTGATTTCAAAATGTTTGCAACTTCACTTTCCTCCAACTTTAGCAAGTCTACCACAATTGTTATACCAGCATCACCTAGTAGTTTCTGCACAACTTAAAGTTCAAATCAAAACATTGATTCACACCAACTTTTTTTTTTTCTCCTGCAGCAGATTAGAACCAAAGCATAGGCAAAACTTTAATCTAGAAAGAATTTCAACCACAAAATACACAATCACAATCAATGAGAACTGGGCAGCATGCAATACCAACTACTTCTTTTTTCCTGTAACAGATTGGAACCAAAGCATAGGCAAAACTTCA
>Ga0116227_10009959_pt1 | contig 16905 bp, 5 predicted proteins | sample S1TSphgellanicum_FD_89693 | JGI IMG/M metagenome (GOLD analysis project Ga0116227, IMG submission 89693) | Host-associated microbial communities from peat moss isolated from Minnesota, USA - S1T2_Fb - Sphagnum magellanicum MG | ecosystem: Host-associated > Plants > Peat moss > Unclassified...
CAATTTTAGAATTTTGTATGCTCTCGTGTGAGTGAAAACAAATTGTGATCATCTAGATTTGGAATATGCATAATCTTTGTATATATTCGTGATTAATGTAAATTAAAAAATTGACAAATTCATGTCCATTGAAGAAACAAAATTGAAGTTGAATCCAAATCTGCTTTAACAAATAAATTGCTGCAATTTTTTGATGCATATCCATTTATTATTATTATTTATAAAATATGCTTTATTGGTATTCTAGACTTAACTTTAAAATGTGATATTTGACCAACACTGGTTCATACCCATGATTCTATCCAAAAATTTAAGAACCAGGTCTGATACAGTTATCATAGCTTTCAATTTTTTGAAAAAATCAAACAACAGCTGATAAAACCACTGGTTCTTTATCAGTTCTTTCATGAAAACTGCTGGTTCTTTGAGGTGTGCTCGAAATAATTGGAGCCAGCATTTCTTTGATGCTTTTTTTTAAAAAACATTTGAATCAGGCAGTTCTCTAAGTCTGAAATACTTAAATAACTGGAATGGGTAGTTTTTTTAGAATTTCAAACACCACACAACACTGGCTTAAAGTCTAGCTTGTGGATGTTAACATGTCTCATTCATATATGAAAAGCACAATTATGCAAGATAGCGCAGATTGAAGAAGACTGTTACAGAAAGAGCAAAAGAAATGGAGTGTTCTCAGACATGGGTGGTCCTCTTCAAAGGGACAAGAAAAGTATGCAAGCAAGAAAACAACTACTGACTATTCACATTTGTTCCATAAGCATGACAATTTGTGCCTAATTTGCCATCTCTAACACCACTACAGTCTCGTACTAAATTGGGACAAGTCGATAATAATATCAGATTTGATGTATACTTTTTTTTTATCTTCATCAGGCCTGCCTTGTAAGGCAGGCAGGGACATTGTGTTGAGAATCATTATAGACTATAGGAGCTTCAAAAGATTTTGGCCACTCAAAACTAGGTCATATTATTCATCTTAAATTGGTTTTTGAATGTTTTTCATCTTTAATTGAGTCACATTCATCCCTTTGGATCTTTAAAAAGTTTGGTCGGCTCCCACCATGAGTCAAGCCCTCATCCCCAGTACAGCCCCCTTCAAGGTCCTTATCCTACACTACATCATCCAGTGACTCAGATCTCTAAGATTAGGGACTGATAATGGGGATCCTAATTTTCAAGTGTGGATGAATTCAAGATTAGGTCTAATACAGAAACAGCAAGAGGATGCCATGCATTGGTATCATTTGAGAAATGCTCCTCAAGTGTCCCCTTCTCACCTCTCCCCTCCCCCTCACAAAAGAGAGGTCAAATTAAAAGGAACTTGCTCAAAAGTACTCAAATATAATCAACCCGTGTCCAGCAGATATGTCAATTTTAATATATCTGTTGGGTAAGGACAAATATAAATTTTCAAAAATATAACAGCCGGGTTGAGGTCTAGAGGCTTCAGGAAAGTTCGCTTGGTTCACTACAAAGATGATCTTTATCATGCAATGATACCTTGGTTCACTATCCAAACTAATGTTTGCACTGATCTGAAAGGCACTTGTTGGAAATGACAGAATCCTGATATTTGGATTGTTCCTTGTTATCACAGCACTTCCAATCATGATCTTTACAATTGAAAAAAAATCAGTGACAAAACACCGAGCATGCAAGTCAGTTATGTGGAAGGTAATGCCCTGGTAGCATGGCCCTACACTGCATAAAAAAATGAGGTGGGTCCCTTACAAGGGGCCTGCTTGCACGGAGCTTATGGTGTGGTATCAACACCCATGAGAGTTTAGAAGACTACAAGTTTTATCTCTATATCCCCATTGAGCAATTGTCTAGTTCTTCTGAACAATGATTTTGGATTATGCTAGGCTTTCTTGATGATGACCCTAAACCCCTAAACCTTACAAGTGATTGAGGTTCGATTTGTCACTAGTCCATGTTAAATGACTATAGGTCCTTATTATTGTAAGGGTAATGGAGTTAGCTAGTCATCCACAAACTCTTAGGGGTTAAGACTTTAGCAAGGGCGCTATCCCATCTTACCTTTGATTCATTCTACTTAGAAAGTGACCACTTCTGAAACAATCATCATAGCCTTATAACTCTAGGGTAAAGTGGCATCTAACACAATTCCTAATTGGCAAAGGAAGGGGAAAGACAAAGTGTTTAAGGAAGATTGAACAATAAAAATTGGGTGACTAAAATTATATAAATAAACATTCAAGAATTGATTAAACTTCAAGTTAATATGAAAATTTGAGTGTAGAAACTTAAGGTTTAATCCCCGTAGAATAGTAAGGGAAAACTGAAAGAATTGGACACAATTTGTGATCTCTGTCAATTAAATTTTTTGAAACATCTATAACATGTCAATGCATACTTTTTTACATCAACTGCTTTCACGGTTTTGATGAAATACTAGGCTGATATTTGAGAAAGAAAAATATGTGAAAAATACACTTGTATAAATGCATATATTGCATGTTAAATGCAAGGAATACACCTTTTAGGTTAAATATATATAAAGAAAAACCTGATTGATTTGTTTAACATATTAATTCACAGTAATACAACTACAAAATGTTAAATGGTTGCATTATTTTTAATCATCAAATAAACAAATAGTCTTATCACCACCACAATTGGCCAACCGCATGGCATCAAGTAAAACCTAACAATTAAGGCAATGGTATTCAATGGTCATGGTTGTTTATGACCTACCACAAACAAGCATGACCTAAAAGGTCAAGGTCGTTACCTATACCACCTTCTTTTAAATTGCAAAAATTGATCAAATGTTATATAGGACATTTAATGTAATAATTATATATATTGAACATGTAAATTAGGATGGATCATATGAATAGATTTTTAAAATTTCAAACCTATAATATATTATAAGTAAAATAATTCAGTTAATTAAAAATGTGCAATTATCATCCATGTACATGGAATATTTTTATGTTAAATTCTTTTTCTTGCATAAGCTTGAATTTTTGGTACACAAGGAAAAAAGAAAAGAGGGGAGAGGGGAGGGGGCGCTGTTTCTCACCTACATTGGTCCTCATGAGGAGTTTCACCCTCAGTTTTCAATTTTGCCTTACATGCACATTCACTAGGCTGCTCACATTCTTCACTAAATCAAGTTTTCTCAAAATAATAATAAATTTTTACAAATCTTGTGAACTGATGCTCAATTTCACGAAACATACCCAATTTCGCTCATTTTATCATGATGACACTCAAATTGGGGATGAAATAGGTATTAGAGAGTCAAACTAGGGCCCAAACATAGGGTGACTTTACAGATCACAACTGTCCATTAACAAAAGTCCAGCACCATCTAAAAAGGAAATACTGAGATTTAATTATTTTAATACCAAGGGTTAAGTTGTCAGTTGATACCAAATTGGATTACGGTTTTTTTAATTAAAAAATTAGTTCACAGAGCCTCCATATATTTCTTAATTCAAAAATTTGGGCCTAAAACCAGAATAGCTAGGCCCTCCGTCCACCTCAGGTTGCGTCTTAAACCAGAGTATGTGGCCACCGACCGCGCGCCCCCCCCCGCGCCCGTTGTTCCAGGGGAGGCAGGCGCGGCGGGCGAGGAAGATGGGCCTGGGCAGTATAAAGCCCGTCGTTGCTCGTCCGCCAAAGCACCGTTGCACACTGCGAGGCAGGAACGCCGTTCCTCGCGGATCTCTTCTTCTCTCTTTCGCTCGCTGGACCAGAGTCTCCTCCTGCACTGGTTTTGCTGCGCTTGCTTGCTTCTAATTACCGTGCTGCTTCTTCTTCTGCTTAGCTTAATTAGCTGCTTGTTCAATTCTCGAACTCACTAAAACTTTTCTTGGTGCTCATCAATCAATCCATCACGATGTCGGCCTGCGATAACGGAACATGCAAATGCTGCCCCAGGTGCGGCTGCCGCGCCAGCTGCACGTGAGTAAAATATTTCTGTGTCGTCTTCCCCCGCCTCCCCCCGCCCCTCTAATACCTTCTACACCCACGCGCCCACCTTTCCGCCGCGCTGGTGTTTGTTTGTTTGTTTGTTCGCTGCATATACAATTGATCACTGCTGTTGAGATGATTCTCAAGAGATACTTTTTTCTTTGATTCTTCGATGGCAGCGCTATGATGCTTGCATTCAAACCGGGAACTTATTACGGGATTTTTTAATTTATGTTTTAAATGCATGTGAATTGCTGGCTGGATCTGTGCAGATGCAACAGGAGCTTGGGGTTCGAGGGCGCCACTGACATGAAGAGGTACTTACTAGTGTCTCCGTCACAGAAACCCCTAATCCCTATTCACTTTGTTACGACACAGTCTGATCATGAGTCTGACATCCCCTGCTCCACTCAGATAACCTTAACAACTCATTCTCATGTGATACACTTGGTTTCAAGGAGAGAGTATGGTTGTTCAAACCATTTTGCCTACCCCTGGTTCTTGCATGATGCTGTCGAACTTGCAGCTAATTATTCCAAGCTCATCAAAACTAGAGAAAGCATTTGAACAACGAGCAATTAATTCCCAGCTACTTAAATAATTCCGTCTGGTCGACGCATTGATTGTGTGCGCGCGCGCGTGTGTATCCTTAATCCACAATGTCGACTAGGGACCAACTCTTTGATTCCCGCATGAAGAAGAATACACCACCGTATTATGTAAGTAGGGCATGCTTAAGAACCATACAGTACTGATCTGATCAGTGCATCCTTCTTCTTTTACAGCTTCGCCATCGAAACTGGCAAGTGCGGCAACAACTGCTCGCCATCGTGCCCACATCTCGACACCAGCAGCAGCGCCACTGATAGAAACGTTGATTTCTTCTTCTGCGCTGTTGCGGCCGGAGGGACGGGAAAGTGCGGCTGTAACCCTAATGGCTGCACATGCGACCGTGCTAAGGAGGACTTCGGAAACTGCAACGAGTTCTCTGGTGAGGCCTGAAAGACTGGAAAGAAAGTGCTTCAATAATAACTGGACGGACTGAAAAAATACCCCCCCTCGTCCCTTAATAAGACCTGTGTTCCTTGTCCAAAAAGATCCAAAGGTCCCTAAAAAAGGACTCCTTAAGATACAGTTACAATAAATATGTTTGGGGGTAATAGTTAGGGACCAAGAACTTCCCAGTTTGTGATGTAGCTGATTTAGTAGCTATCGTCCAAAAAATAATTTAGTCAAATTTTTGGCTACATGTATTCCAGATAAGAAAGATTAAAATAAATAAAGCAGAATTCTTCTATTTTCTTGAAGCAATAATGGACTGAAATCAGGTTCCCTGCCCCCTTATGTTCCTTGTCCAAATCTCCAAAGGTCCTTAAAATCGTCCTTGAGACATCGTACCATATGTCTAGGGTACTAATTAGGCCCCAGGAGTGCAATTGCTTTCTTTTTGAAGGATTTTGTGATGTAGGCCAAGTGGCGATCATCCAGAAAATAATTCAGCAGTAATCATAATTTTTAGGGCAAAATTTTGGTGAAAATTCACCAAAGATAAACACGGTGGCCCCATACATTTGTCCAACTAGTGGTCATGCTTTGCCCTTCATTTCAGGGACACACTCTTTCCATTTGAGGGCCTTTACACCTAATGTAAACTAAACCAATGTTCTTTTATTTTATTACAACCTCTAGTTCCGGGCATTTGAAACCATTCCAAAATCAAACAACCTTGGTTTTGGGTTATTATTAAAAAAAAATAGAATATTAATATAACTGCTAGTTATGGGTTTTTAAAAGAAAAGTTCAAAGAATCAGCAGATTTCCTGAAATAACTGTTTCTTCCTCAGTGTTGAAGTACAAAGATTTTAAGGTTTTTCAACCTTATTAGTAGAAGGTCTGCATGTGAAGCACAGACCATCTCTTCCACTATCAAAGGCATCTTCCATGTGGGGGAGGTGCTTTCAAATACAAAGAGAAAAAAAACCTTGTAATTTACTTTTATGCATAAGGTGGCATCATAATCAAACAACCTTGTCATTGTATAACTAAGACAATTTGGGCCAGCTTTTATGGTTTTAGCTTGTAAAAATTTGATGATAGATAGCAATTGAATCATTAGTTTTTCTTTGTTCATCTTTAGAACTAAATCCCAAAATCAAATGGATCGGATGAAAATGAAGAGATTTCTCCCATTCATTTTCTAATGGGGACAAGAAAATGGGAGGATAAGAAAATTACAGTGATAGGCCACTTTGTGTGTGTAAGCTCGAGCATGTATGTATATATGTAGCTAACATGTAATAAATTTCATGTGCAATTTTTTAATTTGACAATAACTTAAGTACAAGAGTTATTTCCATGGAGAGATCTCCAATTCAAATTTTAAACAAGAGCAAACTACATTGGGCATCTCTCAATTTAATCTTACCTAAATAGTAATGAAATGTTTTAGAAACATATGTAGGTTTTTTATTTTGTTTGTTCTGTTACTAGACCTTAACCTTCCCAAATTGTGGGGCCCGCCATGTGCTTTTGGTACTGTTGGAAAGTCCCCTATGAAGCAATGTGCATGCGGTTCATTTTTGCAAGTTATTGAATTTATAGTGATTTTTGTCATTATAAATGAATTAAAATTATGAATTTAATGAGTTGTTCAACAAAATTAGTGACTTTTCATCATATTGGCCTTTTTATTTTTCATTTCACATTTCAAACTTTAACACTTGGGGCAATGACACAAGTTGGGTTCACAATTTGAGCCAATAAAATTTTTCCATGATTGAGTTGTTTTGAAAAGATGTGTCTCTTTAAAGCCTTGAAGACATTTTGTGAAAAATTCCATCCCACTTGGGGCAATAGGACACTTAGGGTCCACTAGTTTAAATTGCAAGAAGAATAAAATGCATTGTTAATGGAAGTGAAGAAATGAGATCGTTTCCACTTTTTAATCTATCATGATTTGATTAAAAAACACACAACTTGATTTGTCAATGTTGATATTTTGGTATAACAAACAATAAGGTAGGAAATTTTGAAATAAATTATTTTTCTTTTAATACTTTAAATTTGTAACTAAATGCATATAATACCTTTACTTTACTTGGGTTCCATGCTACTTTGACGTAATTGTCATGATCAATTGAGATCAGGTTAGAGTATGATTTTATTTTTATTTTTTTCCTTGAATCTTACAAAATGAAAATCCATGGTCATATAAATTTTTCACAAAATCATTTCCATTTTCAATAATTTTAGAACATGAAATTCAATCTCCACCTTTTGAAAATATTAAGAAATTTTTGTATCAATTACACCAAGATATTCATGAAACCATGTAATTTCAAAGAAAAAGATTTGAAAAGGATCATTTAACCTTTTATTCCATGTGATATATGAAATGAATGGAAACACATGTGTCCATAAATAATTTGGCTTTTGGGAAACAACATGTGTTTCAAAAATGGGTTCATATATGAAACTATCTGTAATATTTTCTTTATCATTCCACATCATACACAAAATAATATGCAACATTCTACATGTTTAATTGAATAATACAACCATCAAAGTTTTCATACAATTTGAACATTTCAACCAACCTTGTGAAGCATGTAGAAACATCTAAATGAGGGATGACAAACAACATTGGGAATGTGCCAAAGGATATCAAGGAATTTTTTCTAAAAAATTGGACGACAATGAGATGTCAAGAAACATGACAAGGGGATGATGGGGGCACCAGAGGATGTCAAGGGACTTGAGTGGTGCCACAAAAAATGCAAGGACTTTAGTAAGTGCCAAGAAAAGGTGTTGAAAATTTTTTTTCATGTGGTGAGAGGACACCAAGGGACATTGAACAACATTGGGAAGCTGCTGGGGAATGTTAGGCAATGCTAGAAAAATGCCACATATTACAAACATTCATTTTCAAATAAAAGATGGCAAGAAATGTGAAATAGGTCATTTTTAAAATTTTCAATTCAAATGTTTTTTTATTCATGAATTCAAACTAATACAATCTAAAACAAGAAACATGTTTTTTTATATTTCATATACCATACATTTATTTATTATTCCTTAAATTTATTTATTTATAATTCATTTCTTATTTCAGATAATATTAAATCACTTTAACTTTGTGACAATCAAAATGTAAAGCCCAAACACCAAATGTGAAACCCACAATTAAATGCAACACATTTTGGAGGTGTATATTTTATGCATTTGTTGTGAAAGTGCCCAAGTTAGGCCCCCCATATTGTGTTTTCACCCTTGTAACAACCCATGTCATCTACTCAGTTATCAACAAGCTAGTCCCTTGCACCTCAACTATGTAGATCATTTGTTATAACCTAGGAAGATCATATTAAACCAAGTCTACATTACAAATTTAACATTTCATGACTTAGTAATGAAAATCGTGCAAAATTCATTCATTCATAATTCGTACATTTTACACACTAATATTGTGCATTGAAAACACATTTGAAATACGAATTTATAGGGAGATATGAAATTCGTGTGACATTCATTCATTCATAGGTTCATACTTCATTCATTAACACATTTATCCATGTGTTAAATGTGTTTTCAACGCATGATACTCGTGTGTAAAATGTATGAACCTATGAATGAACGAACTTCACATGATTTTCATTATTAATTTGTTGTGTGCTAAATTTGTGATGTACAAGGGGCATAATCTATTCCAACTAACTTGTAGTCAAGTGAAAGTTGAAAAATACAAGACATAACCATCCCTTAGGAGAATCTTGATGTTCTAATTGGCTATTAAGTCACAAAATTACAATCCACAACCTTTAACCTAGGTTTAATTAGTGACTTAATAATGAACACAAGGTATCACCCTTAACTTTCCTTGGCCTAATGAATCCATAAATCATTCTTTGCATGGATGAAAAGGAGGATTTGGATTCTCTTCAAATATGGTTATGTTTAATTATTTAGTACATATTCAAGATTGTTCCTTATGTATTCAATTATTATTTGCTATTGATTAACCTACTTGACAAGGTCAATAAGAATAGTTAAATTACATGTGTACCTACCCCACTTATATCCAATAATTAAATGTCATCTTAACAAATTTAATGTTCTCAAAACCTCAACTATGGTTGTTTTTTTAACCATCATTTTCCCATTTCCTTCATTTGATTTTCATCATTATTATAGCATTAATTTAGAGCACCAAATTGAAGTGTTATTAAAGTGAAAGCACACTATGGGGGCTTAATTTGGGCATTTTCACTACATGTATTAAAAGTATACACCTCCAAAATGTGTTGCATTTAATTTCATGTTTCACTTTTGATGTTTAAGTTTTATATTTTGATTATCACAAAGTTAATGTTATTTCATATTATTATTTAAAACATTTAATTCAAGGAATAATAATAAGTATATTCATGGTGTGCATAATATAATAGAACTTGTTCTTGTTGTAAACTACACTAGTTTTTTGATTAACCAAAAATAATTTGAAATGGCATTTAAAAAAAATGGCCCACCTCACATTTGTGTCATCTTCCATTTGAAAATGACTGTTTGTCAAAATTTTAATTTACCGCATACATAATCAATAAAATGAGCCAAAAAGGAAGTTAAATGGGCCTTAAAAAACAATCAAGATTGGAGAAATATTTACATTCTACCATTTAAAACCATGGTAATCATGGCAAGTTCAATTATTCCTTTATCATTCATATGAATGTTAAGAAATTCAAACCAAAACTTCATTTGATAAAATTTTAAGTTTAAGTTTCAATTTAAAACCTTTGAAAGCGAACACCTATCACGTCAAAAGGAATCAATTTTGCAAAGGACTATCAAAAGGACTCATATAATAAACAAAATTGATGGGGAAAAAAATTTAAAAGTAAAAACTTGTTAACCACATTCAAAAAACACTCATACCATAAAATATGTGAAATTTTAAAACTTTAAAAATTCAAGGAAAATTTCAAAATTGATCAAGAATTTTAGAACTTCAAAAGTCCTTTACAACATATAAATGGGATATAACGTCCATGATGTGTTAAGAAAAGTTGTAATTCATTACACAAGAAAACATAAAAATTTTAAAAATCAAGTCTTGGTTGTGATTTGAAATTGTTAAATCATTTTTAAAGATAACATTAAATTTACAAAGAATTGACACATTTTCAAAAATTCGTATTTATTAAAAAAACATTAAAAAAAAACCGTTTCATCTACCTAGACAATTATATGCATTTATTATAACAATTTGCAGAAAAAATTGTTCAAAAATTCATTTGTGTGAAAAAGTTATTTGTAGGCAAAAGGACATGTGTAGTCCTTTTGTAAAGTAACGTCATTGGCTCATTTTATCTCGATTTGACCCATTTGTGATATGATAATTATCAAACTCTTCACATGGTTCACAAACTTATTCCAATCATATGGAATCACAATGTGACATACATTTGTTTTGCTCAAATATGTTCTAACATCATATCATATGCAATAAAAAAATGTAAATTTTTTTGGCATTTGAATTCTTTGTGTTTTGACTTGCCATAATATGCAAATACACTGTGAAAATCCTTTGAAATAATGACATGGTTGAAAATCAAAGTGGTTCACCTAAAAAACATACAATGTGACAACAATATTGACCCCTCCTTAATGTGCTTTCACCTTTTCACAAAAAATCATAAAAATAAAATGATGGATATGAAGCCAACTAATTGCTAAGTGTTGTCATTTTCATAGAAAAGATTGTTATACAAAGCAAGATGATCAATGTGTTATGGCCTCATCTTAGGCTCCTTCTTGCTTGGGACTCTCTGCCCACCCATGGTCTTTACTAATCATAAAACATTAGGTGAAGGTTATCATGAATCTAACCATGTGCATAGATAGATCAAGTGTAGGAGGGGGAGGGTTCTTCAAGCATACTCTTTATGTTGCTATAAACACGTCGAATGTTAAGTTGGTGGTAATTCATTGTTACATTTTACAAAGTTATTGTGGGATTCATGCATGCAATGTTTGCTACCATTATATCCAATGTGGAATCCTACATGGTAAGTAGTGTTAGCCTAGTGTTGAATGAATGTTTTAAAAGTTATAAGTTCCCACCAAATTTATGAAAAATGAAGATTTTCATTTACAAGTTCAATGTTACATAGCAAGTCCCAAAAGGGGGCTTTAAAACAATGTTATCTAACACCTAAACGTTAGAACTTTTTCCCTTTCTATTCTCCACACTCCCCTTTACTCAAACACCCTTACGCCCCTTCTTTCCATCTTTTATTTTTTGCCCTATTTGCAAGACCACCTACTTCTTTAAGGATGAATAGCTAGAGTTAAAGTATTAAAATGTTGTTTGGTACCTTCTCAAGAACTAAAACGTCCACAAAGAATCAACATCAAGCAACCATGGATAGTTTGTATGGGACCACAATCTCTAACACCTATGAAGAGGAATCTGAAGAATGTATTTTTCAAACCTAAAATGCCTTTAATTAGCTTCTTACGTGTCTTTCTTGTGTTGTTGGATAAAACCATGTTGCAATGAACCTTGATCAAGAAAACTAGTAGATACATATAAACCAACATTTAATTAATAATAATATTTGCAAAAAGAAGACATGCAAAATGCAAAACAACATACAAAGTTTCTTGACCATTTGGATTGAAAGAAAAAATTCTAGAACAATTGAATAAGATTGAACCAATCAAATTATGTATTGGATAGTTGGCAACACATTTGTCAGTGATAAACAAGAAGTCCAACAAAAAAAAGAACCAAAGGCAAGAAAGCTAAAATTCAAAAATTGTGGAGTTGTAATCCAAAAAGTTGTGGTAACCAAATAAGGGACATGCTAAAATTATGATTTTTATCAAAGCCAAAAAGGAAAAACACCTTGCCAATCTTGACAAATTGATGGATGGGACCAATTTGAAATTGCAATTAACAAATGGTTAAAATTGGTGATGAAATTTGAATGTTTTACTCACCTAAACAATATAGGTCCAACATGCAAGGATAAATGAAGCATTATTTTCAAAAACTTCAAAATAATCTATGACTACATGGCAAGTATTCCATAATGAAAAGTTCTAGGTCACAAGCACAACTTACAAAATGCTTTTCAATTTCCCAAAAGGTTTCTATCAACAAAATAATTCACACTACAAAAACTACAACTATTGAAAGAGTTCCTATTCAATTAGTTAGAAGCACTAGAGTGAAGAGGAGTTCCTCTTCTACCCATAAAAACATGGCTAAAGCTAGGGAAAAGGGGAATAAAATGTTGGTGGAGTCCATTGATTAGATCAATGCCATTAATTTAATGTTGGAAGAAAACAAGTTTTAAACAAGGACACAATATTGTTGGAGAAACAACTTGGATATTTCAAAACAAAAGATGATGTAATCAACTACACACAAAATGAAATGGTTCAAATTCTAAACAATTTGGCACATGTGATGACCATGGCCTGCACTCGAACTACAAATAACAACAACTAGAACAATGAAATTGGAATACCTTATCAATTTGATGATCTTATAAATAACAAATAAATTGTGTTGCTTTAATTTCATGAATTATAGCCAAAATTTTCAAAACGTAAAATGGACATATAAAGAAGAAGATTCTAAAACATCATGCAACAAATCATTATGAGTTTTTTTTAATTTGAATGTAGAAATTGAAAAAACAAACTTGTTTTGGATTTTAGGATTCAAACATACCTCAAACTTTACATGATGTTTCTACGTCTACCAAGGATTTGTGTCAGCTCCCTTCAAAATATCTCACCAAATCCTTCTTGGCCTTTAATGTGTGTATGATTATTTGCATATTTTGTTCTAGTAGTTAGAATGTGGAATTCCTCTTCACGTGTGCTTGTGCTTGGTTCCAATTCTATTATTTGAAATAGTTGACCAACATTCAATTCATCTTTGAACATAATCATATATGCAACAAATAACAACATATTAACACATAAAGTAATAATGCAATATGAAAATCACATTTCTACATTGAAATTTTTTGAACATTTTTTCAAAATGCCAAATGTGTTTTCAACAATAAAACAACATTTCTTATGTTTTCTATTGTATAGTAATTCTAAAATGGTATTCTACCCTTCTTCTTTGAAAGGTGTCATGATCTAGTTTATAAGGGGATACCCCTTATCACCCAACGAATAAGGAGGGATCCCTTTGATTCTTTTATTTACGTCAAACAATCTTGCAGAATTAGAACAACCAACGAAAGATTATATGGAAAATGAATATTAAATTTCTTAGTGATGTGAGGGATGAAATTAAAACCCTTTGGATCAAAAATCCATCATTGGGTTTCTTCAAAGAATGAAAAGTGGCATTGGGAGTTTATAAAGGGTTTATGTAAGAAAAAAACAATAAACTTCCAAAAATAGGAAATCCATTCAAAGCTAAAATTGGAGTCTAAGGTTAGGGCACTTCAAACTAACCATGGAACTTCAAGCATTCAAAACAAAGTCACTGAACTATACACCTCTAAAGTATTTAAAGGAGAGGAAAATTGAAAGCATGTTGGTGCGTTCTAGATTAAAATGGAAGCAAAAGGGGGATGTGATAACAAAGTATTTGCAACCTTGAATGGATCACTTTTGACCAAATTTGTAATCCCTAAAAATATGTTTCATAGTGTATTTTTAATAAGTTAAAAATATAAAATAACAATTTTTTAAAAATGTTCATCTTTTCCAAAATGAAATGACACATGACCATGTAATACCTCCTAGGCTACAATATTTGTGAACAAACCTTTTGTATTTCATAAATATGTAATAGTGAGGGACTTTGCCCTTTTTGTCAATTTTTGGCCTATGAAAAGTTCATAAGACTTTCATGCGACATTCAAATGATTTGCAAACACCTATTTTAAATCGTTAATTAACCACATTTTTGAGTTTTGGAAAAAAAAATAATTTGTTCACTATAAGCTCAACATATGGTGACTCCATTTACATATCTTTTATGTGCTGTCACCTTGCAACTTGTATGCAATGAATTAAAGTCCCCCCTTTGATGTAGAAAATTCAACTTCAATCAATTTCAAGATTCTATCACATTAGATTATCTAACAATCACATACATGAATCCCTTTTCATAAAATTTAATAACAATTTAATATGGGACAAATTCTAATCCACAAGGGTGTTAAAAAAATGGAAGTGTGACATAAAAAATGATCCACTCTAGCATGTAAATACCCAACAAGGGAATTCTCTTATGTAGTGAAAGAAAAACCTCCATCCAATTTGATGAAATAGTTTAGGCTAACTATGAATCAATGGTGAGTGAGAGGAAGGAAATGGAATGTGTTTTGTACAAAAAAAATTCAATATGCAAACTAGCCAATATTAGAGGAGGTCATTGCTACCACAGATTAAGTCTTTTAATCTCTTCTTAAAACCATCACACGATGTAAGAAGAATGTTAACCACCTTTATTACTTAACAAAAGTTATGGGCAACAATAGATGTATTGACCAAAAGAAGAGCCCTCAAGGTTGATTGGGTGGTTTTAGAATTTTGGGATGTGATTGGTTATGAATATTGGCTCATGGTCATGGATGCTATGAGGAAGGGAATTTTTTAAAAATGTATCACCCAAGGTTTGATTACTTTAATTTTCAAAGGTGGGGTGAAAGATGACCTAAACACTTGGAGGCCAATCACACTATTGACTATAGCCTATAGGATTTTTTCAAAAGCCTTATAAAATGTCTTCAAACTATTATAGTGGAGATTAATGATTATAATCAATCAACATTCCTTTCGAGAAAATACATTTTAGATTATGTCATACTTTTACAAAAGACTTTGGAATGAGTAAAAAAAGATTGTGTGATGATGATCAAATTATTATTTGTAGTTGTTGAGGTAACTATCAACTTAAATTCTGTATTTACACAATTTTTTCCCATCTATCAAAAGGTTAGGCAAGGTTGTTTCTCCACCCATCTTTTTTTGCTAGTTGAAAAAACAATGAATCAAGTAATAAAAGCAAAAGTGAATAAATGAAGTATTAAAGGTGTGTGGCTTCTTTTATTTAACACCCAACAAATCATTCCCTTTAATGTAAGATGATACCTTTTTCACAATTAGGTGTGAGAGCAATTCTATATAAAATCTAGTGGCAATATTAAGGACCTTTACCATGGCTTCTAGTTTGGCCTACTTCAATCATACAAATCAAGATAGATTTGATTGGCCACATAATTTAATGGAAGTTGGCTAGGGATAAAAACTTGTTTATGATCCAAGTTCCTAGGTTTCCATTTGGCATCAATCTTCAAGTGGATGGAAGACAGCGACAAGTTTTTATTGGATAAAATGAAAATGAAGCTACCATACTAGGTCTCTTTATGTGTCCCTAACAAGCAAAACATTGATTGTGAATAAGGTGTTGATGGCAACCTTATGGTTTTTTATATATGTTTGGGCTAATTCAAGGAAAGTGTTACATTGAATTTGTTCATTATTAAAAAATAATATGTGGGTTTGCAAGGATCAAATGGCCATGTGTAAGGTGAATTAGAAGGACTAATGGAAGAAAAAAGATGAAAGGTTAAGGTTTGTGGATCCATAGAAAAATTTGGCTTATATACACATTATAGTTGAGCTCATCTAATTTGCAAATTTTGCTAACACATCACTTGAATGCAATTAAACCTAATAAAAACAAGAAGTGGGGTCTAAATTTAAATTGAAGTTTTGTTATAAACATTATTTAGTGCTCATGTGTTTGAAATAAAATTGCCAAAACATGGAAATCTCTAAGTCGAAAACTAAAGAAGTTTACCTCCTTAATAGTCAACATTTTGGATAGGGAAGTATGGTGGTCTAAAAAATTTGAAAAGGGGGCGACTTGGATTTGATAAAAAAAGGTAACTGAGTTGTACAAGAAAAGCTTGAAAAAGGTGTGATCCATCATTCACAAATAAACTAGGAAAACAATGACAACATTTGAGGCTGAAAATGAGTTTGGTTTGAAGCCAGATGAAAACCATTTATGTGCAAGGTGAATGCAATAACTAAATGGGGATGTAATGAAAAAGAAAAGGAAAACCAAACAAATATTATTTGTATAATCCTCGCTTAAACATACATAAATGTAGAATAACAAAGATGTAATAGAAATACCAATTGATAACAATTAAACACCTACAAATTATCCTATCAATTTTAAACTATGGGTTGCAAGGGATCAACATGCTAGACTTCCTTTTTTATGAGCCCACTACTCATATGTGGCAGTTTAATAGTTGTAACACCTTTTCCCAATCCCTAACACATTTGTCTCCCACAAAGATACATTGAAACACATCCCACACAAAAGTTCATGATTTAAATAGTACAAATGTTTCAACATGATACTACACAATAAGTAATTTGAGTCTCCCAATTCTCAAGACATTAGTTCTTGTAGTAGAAAAATGAAACACATCCCACACACTAGCACAAGGAGTTGGACAAAGAAGAAATAAGGTTTTGGTCAGACCATCAACACATTCTACATTGCCCATTAGATTGCTCTAAAGAGTCACATAACATTTAGAGTTCCCACAATAGTGGACAATGTTTCCCAAAACAACAAAACTTTAAAGCAACTAATTGCCACCTGAATCGCTTTTGAAATCCTTTAGGTGGTTCATCGTTTCCCTTAGCATCACCCTTAAATACTATTACTACATCTACCTTTTTTCCTTTGAATCTAAAGGTATTATAAAGGAAACAAACACAAAGTTAAAGTCAAGAAACAAACAATAGTAGGGCATTCTTCCCATGTTATCATTATGGTCCCACTAAACTTCACACAAAAACTCCATCATTCCAACAAGATCATTAATCTCTAGAAAAATAAAACCAAAGAACAATGGAAAAGCTTAGTCTGCCCCC
>Ga0116227_10009960_pt1 | contig 16904 bp, 8 predicted proteins | sample S1TSphgellanicum_FD_89693 | JGI IMG/M metagenome (GOLD analysis project Ga0116227, IMG submission 89693) | Host-associated microbial communities from peat moss isolated from Minnesota, USA - S1T2_Fb - Sphagnum magellanicum MG | ecosystem: Host-associated > Plants > Peat moss > Unclassified...
AGAAAAATCAGTAACTAGCACTCTCCTAAGCTCCTGCTCATTCTCCAAGGTCTCTCTCCTCTTCTCTGTTCCTTTCCTTCCTGTCTCTACTTCCTCTCTGTACAATTCTTGAACTGCCTAGCCTGTTCTACCTCTCCAAACTCTTTGGACCCGACCTCAATTGCTGCCGTCCTCTTCCAACTTCCAAGATCCCCCTTTCAATGTTTAGCCACCTGCTCTTTGAATTGCCGTCCTGCATTCCAATTGCTTCAAACCATCAATGCCAGCACCTCCTTTGCCATAATTCTGTGCCGTCATCTTCAAATGTGGTGAGCCTCCATGATCAAACTAGCGCAGTCGCCATGCAGCATCTTAGTGATGAGAAGTAATGTGCCGCCAACCAAGCGATGGTGCAAACAAAATCAGGATCAGAATCAGAATAGCAACGTTGTTTGGTCACCCCATGTTCGGTTACAGTATGTCTATTGACCATTCGAATGCACTCCAAAAGCTCATTTAATATGGGGGTGTTTGAATTTGCAAAAATTATCATACATCTATTGGTTATTTGGATGCAACCCAAAAACTTCATTTGGTGGTACATGCATTCAAGGTGGACCAAAAATAATAGATTAGAACTTCCCAAAAAATTCAACACACAAAAGCCTATTGTGGATGTCATATAAGAAAATATTAATCACGTGATCCAAACAATGTAATTTACATATGGCCTTTTGATAAATATTAATTTTATATAACTTTTATACTATAGCAACTTTACAACAAAATCTATATATCTCAAAACGTACATTTTTAATTTTATAAAGAAAAACATATAGTAACTGATATAATTCATTATTGCAACAATGATTTCATATTTCCTACAAAAAAATTTCATGATTGAAAAAACAACCATTGTTGTTGTAGATGAATAGGATGGTAGGTGGTAACCTACATGAAGTAATGAAAGTAATATCCATTACAATGCCCCTATTCATGATCTTAAATCATTTTCACTACCTTTGTTGGCCTGTAGCAAGGTAGGTGGTAAGTGATAAGCAACATGTAGGGCTACAACAACAATTACAAGCCTTGTAACACCTTTCCTTGTGTTTTTATTTTCATTCTCGAGGTTTGTTACAAATGATTATGATTTTTATTTTTATTTTAATATTATGGTTTCTGAACAATTGGTTTCAAACCCATTTAATATAACCTTTTAGGACCCAACAAATATTGATAACCCAAGGAAAAACATCCTAGGATTCATGCACACTTGCACAAATGTGGGATGGAAATGAACCCCAAACATTTTAAAATGAAAATCATTTTCAAAGTTGGAGTTTCAAAGGGTTTTGAATCTTTGAGATAAAAACGTAAATAATAAACATTACACCAAAATGTGTCCTAGTTCATTCTAAGTTTCACTAGATTTTAAGTGAATTTGGACATTTTTACCGTGGTGAACTAGTTAACCCCCTAGTGAACATAGATTAGTTTCTATAGACAATGAATTGGTTCATTAGTACTTAGTGAAACAAGGTTACTCTAAAGTGAAATACAAATTTATCAAGCCATTCACATGCTAGTTAATTAATTAAGTAGCATGGAAATCAATTAAATTTAAATTATTTAATATATAATATTATTGATAATTTCATAATTTTCAACCTATGAATTATTAACATGTGTCACTACATAACCTAAGTAGGTAGTCACGTAATCAACCTAGGCACCTACTTTAGGGAATTAGATAGGAAAATATTTGATCAACTTACCATTGTTGATCACACACACCACTTGTGAAGTTTGATCCTTTAACTTCTAAAATGGAGGTAAACATTCCTAACCATCAAGTCACCCCACTTGTTGTGATAATATGTTACGTTGCATTCTATTTATCAAATATTTCATTTTAAACATTACAAAAACAAAAAATTTGAAAATTCCTATCTTATTAAAAATTTGTCAAAATGAAATGATTTGAATTTACTTTTAATTTGTTTAAAAATAATGTACATAATTAAATCTATTTCCTTTTGAAAATGTAAAATCATTTGAATAATTTATTTTTTAATATCACTATTCAATAACACTTCAATGACCATTTTTTTAAAAAATAAAATGTTTAATAAATGGATAAGATTTTTGTTAATATAATAATACTACTTATGTTATGCTACTTTCAATTATCATAGGGCTACTTTTCATTAATTTAAACGATTTCACCTTAAGTTATTTTTGGTTATTCTAAATTATTTTTAGTTATTTTAACGTATTTCACCTTATGCTATTTTCGGCCATTGTAAGTTATTTTTGGCTATTATAGGTTATTTCATTTTAAACTACTTGCAACTATTATAAATTATTTTTGGTTATTCTAAGATATTTCATCTTAAGTTATTTTTGACTATGTGAGGTTATTGTTGATTATTTTTGGTATTGAAGGTTATTTCACATTATGTTATTATTGACAATTATAAGATATTATAGGCTATTTTACCTTAAGTTACTTTGTCTATTGTAGATTTTTTCACCCTATATTATTTTTGGTAATTCTAAATAATTCTAATATATGGTTATTGATGGTTATTGGTTATTTTTTTATTGGGGATATTGGTGTTTATTAATGGTTATTAGTAATTATTTTATTGGTGATTATTAATGGCTATTGGTCGTTATTCTATTAGTGATGATTGTTGGTTGTTTTAGGTTATATTATGACTATTGATGGCTATTGTATTATAAATTATTGTTAGTTATTTTATGTTATATTACAATGGTGATTATTTTATTATAAGCTATTGTTAGATATTATAAGTTATATTATCATAAGTATTATTAGTTATTTTAGGTTATTTTACCTTAGGTCATTATATATTATTTTAAATTATTATACTTATGATAAAATTAATTATAATAACTTAAAGTATAACTTGAAATAACATATATTAACTTAAAATAAAATAACATAAGGTATAGCTTAAGGTTAATTTAATCATTTAATTTCAAATAATTTAAAAGCTTATAATATACTAGTTAAGATACCTTAAGGTAGAATAACATATAATAATTTATAATAATTTATAATAACATACGGTATAAATTAAAATAATTAAGGTAACCTAAAATAATATAGGGTATATCATAAAATGACATATATAGAGTATTTAAAACAACATAGAAATAAACCTATTTGCCATAGTAAATTATAATAATGAATCATGTTAACTAGTAGTGAAACATGATGTTTACATAATGATATTATAAGGAAATAATTTTAACCAAGGTGAAATCATTAAAGTGTAATGAACTTATTTCACTTTTAAAGTCCCATAATGATTTAGGCTAGTGAACTACACCCCATTTTTGTAATAATGAAATTAAATCCCCAATACATTATTATAAAGGTCTTGAAGTGTAAATATCAAAAGTGGATTCGCACTTTGCAATATTTGGAATTTTTAGTTGAAAGTTATGGCCAAAAGAAAGGTCATGAATCAAATTCACGATTTGATTTTTGACCATTAAAACCTAGGAACATGGATCAATGACCTTTGATTGAGGTGTGCAACATAGCATTGGAAAGATCTTGTCAAAAATTACAATTTTGTAATGTGAAATTTTTGGATCCAAATTCATATGGAAATTTTGTGACCCCATAAAATTATGTGATTTATAATTTGAGAATTTTGGAATTACATTTGGGAGTTGCAAGGATTTTAATCATTTTGATGCAACCTTCACCATTAATCAAAAAATGTATTTATAAGGAGGAAGGGTGGTGGTTTCTTTCCAAATATGGGTCATGTGAGTGTAATGAGTTTGAAACAAGTTTGTGACTAAAAATCAATTCCATTTGCATTAACCACTTAGATTGCTTGGTTTGAGGAAGTGACTTGTCCATGATATTCTTATGATTATCACATTGTCCTAATCCCATTTTAGATATTTTCTAAATGCAAGGAGCTAGGGAGCATGCCCCCCAAAGTTTTCCTTATTTTTCCCCTTTTTGAAACATTACCATCAACTTAAAGGTTTATTCCCAATATCTTAAGACGAACTTAAGGGTGTGACAAGTTCCAATGTTAGCAAATGTTTTTGTTTTTTTTTTCATAACATAAAGGGGGGAAAGTTGGGAAAAGGGGAAGTTTTCATAGGCATGAATTTTTTCTTGGTTTGACATAGGGGATCAAATAACTTGATTTTGATTTTTTTTTGAAACCCAACTATATTATCACATTATTGTTTAAATGATAAACTTGGTTATCAATTTCCCTAGTTATTTTGTTACCACGTGTTGGCTTTGAAATGCCCAACTTAATAACCATTTGGTATATTTTCAAAGTAGATTTTTGTATGCAAAACTTAACCCCCAAAAATAAAAACCTTCATTCTTGGTGTAGTTCTCATAATTGCTAATAACATTGATCAAAATTTGAAAGTTGAAATAACAACCAAAAGTGAAATTAAGATTGGAGAAATGTAACCAAACAAAAAATGACAATTGAAAAAACTTGTTCGAACAAAACATGGAAGGGTACCAATCAATTTCTGGTTTTAATTTGAGTAATGGGTGGGTTAGACATAACAACATACATTGTAGGAATTGAAATGACTCGTGGAATTGGCATTTGATGACACACCTTTGATCATCTTGGAATTTCATTATAACGAGATGATTATTTCACATATAGGTTTTGGAATGCACCTTATACTATATGCTTGCAAATTTTGATTCATTTAAAATTTCAATTTAGTCATATTGATATATCTAAACAACCTCATATCCATTCCAATTTATGTTACATCTAATGGTACATTTGTTGATTGGGTTGAATGAACTCAATCAATTATTTCATAAGGACATGGTTGACATTTTTACCATTGGTTCCTCTTTGGAGGCAACTAGTATTGTGTTGAAAAATAATCTTGAAAATCCCAATAACTTTGCACATGGCACCAAGGACCTTGACATTTTCATAACTATTTCTTTTGCTAAGGGTTTTTTAAATGGAAAAAAAAAGATTATAATATGATGCATTACAAGCACCACACATACATATTTTACTTATTTTACTCATTAGAGAAGATGAAAACAATTATTGGAAAATATGTGAAATTAGTTGTAAATAATTTTAACAAATGATTTCTCGACTTGCCAATTTTCAATGTTTCACAATTGTTCAATCTTAAGCATGAACTTGATAATGCGCCTCAATTTCTCTAAATTTTTTTGGTTTTGATTTATTAAAATTTCAATTGCAAAACAATCATCATTCAATAACTCTTGCACTGTATGTTTAAACTTTAAAAATTATGAAACTACTTTTCATGGTTTGGAAGATCCCAAGGTGACAAACAAACAACCTTCCTTAATAGATTGGTGTATATGCTTGCAAAAATGTATATCCAAATTCAATGATGCATTCTTCAAAGCTAAATTACTCTTATGGTGAATAAAGGGGTGCAATTGTGCAAGGCAAGCTAGGACCACAACATTATGGCACAACAAGCATCCAATAATGAAATGTGGGTTGCTAAAAGATTAGACATTGGCCCATCAAGTAAACCCAAAATGGTACTTTAACCTTTTTGAATGAGGCCCCTCATTGTCTATATTTAGATTGAGAAATGTCAAATTTAGACCTAGAGACCTCGATTCAATCTTGGAAGGAGGTCTATATTAGTTTTTAGTAGTTTTCAAAATGAATGATGGATACTTAATGGTTATCAATTGGGTATATACCCACTTACTCATTGGTTCACAATATTTTTCAAATAACCAATTTTAATACCTTAACCATGGTTCTTGAAATTTAAAAAAATCAAGGAACTTTCCAAAGTTTCATCAGTTTTTTTGCATAAATTCTTTCATGAAAATCAATTGTTCTTTGAAAATTTTGAAATAGTAGCCAAAACCAATGGTTATTTGATTTTGATATTTTTTCAAAAAACTAGAATCGATGATTATTGGATTTTAAAATATTCAAAGAATTGGAACTGACATTTCTTTAAAAACTCAAAGAGTTGTGCAATATTAATCAATATTAATTCAATAAATGGGCCTAGGGTTTTACCATGGTACAACCTTGGGTTTACCCAATTCCTGAGACATGGTCATAATAAGTTGATAATTGCACAAACACAATGTTCAGAAGGATATCATAGGTTGGTAGACAAATTTTTGACTAAGAAATGTTTGTAGTAAAAGTTGCTAGGTGTGGACTATGGTTAGTTATAGATTTGAACTTCAAATTTTGGATGGGAATTGTGTGCTTAGATAATCCTTCCTATGTGCATTTTTCCTTTTCATGAGTGTTTGCCGTTCCCTCACCTTGAAAGGGAGAAAAATACACACTAGAACCCTGTGGATGGGAAAAGGTATGGATTAATCCAAGGTTATATAGTGTCAATTCAAAAAATATATAACTAAATATAATTATACCTTATAATTTATAGATTGTAAAGAAACAAAAAAATTAAATAAACAAAATATTATTCTTAAACATCTACAATGGTAAAAAAACATAGTCCTATCCTTGCTACCAACCCCCAGGGTAAGGTCTGAACAATTTCCAAAAAAGTTATGAGCTAAAATCTCGTTGGTTTGTCCAATGATCCTTCACAACAAGGGGTTTCTAAATTCCCCCTTTAAGTTCCCTTGTTATAAAAATATGTTCTATATCTCTCCAGTCCCCTTCCTACCCCTTTCCTCTTTCCCTCTCATTTTTCATCACTTGTGTATATATCACAAAAACCAAGCTCCTTTGGATTGCAACTAGTTAGATTGGATAACTTTGTTGATGGGGTGGTGGACCTAAAACTAATTAGCAAGAATAAAAGAGTGAACATGTGGGGTTGGACTAATAGGAAATGTTCACAAAAGATTATGGTGGTGTTGGACAAGCCATCATCATGAAATTCCAAAAAGGCCATGTATGTAAGAAGATTAAAAATGAGAGTTTTGGCTCTAGCCTAGGGGCAAATCATGAGAGATTCTCTTGGCTATGTCCCTTTGACATGAAAGATACCTTGTCAAACTTTTGTCTTGTGCCCCATATTAATTTATCTTGGGTCCCTAACTACCTAGGGTCTTTGGGAACACATAACGGGAACAAGATTATAATTTTAATCCATATTTTTTATATGAGCATATTTGACATTCAAAAAGATCATTTGTGAAGGCATGGTAACATTTTGAATTTTGGCTTAAGCTTGGGATAGGTCATAGAATATTTTCGTGGCTTGTAGTCTAGGGACATGTTCGATACCTTAGGCATGTTTTACAATGGGCGTTATGCCACCATGTCCAGGCCCCCGAGTAGTCAAAGGGTATTTGGTTTGAGCACCATGCCACCCATGGCCATAATGTTTTAAACCTTGGGCTATCGTATCCCAACCCTTAGCAACCTAGGATCATTCTATGTTAAGCCCCATGTTGTTGTGTCCTAAATCTTGGGCCACCTTCTCCTAGCCCTTAAATAATTTAGGGTCCATTCCATTTTGTCATGGGCCCATGTTGTGTAGTGTCCTAAAACCCAAACTGCCTTGTTCTAGCCGTCAAAAGGTTTTTAATCATTTTTCATAGACAGTAGGATGCTTGTCCTAGGCCCCAAGTAAACTAAAGGGGCGTCAAGGCACCCATCTTTGGGCCAATGCAACCAAGGGTTTATTTTTGTCATGGTCCCAAGGCATCTTGTCTTGGCCCCCAAGGCACCTTTCACCTGGAATTTTTTGAATCAACTACAAAATGGAAGGTCTCTCTTGTAAGACCATGAAAGCTTTCATCAAATCTGCCAAAACAGAATTGTTCTACTCTTTCAACTTTTTGGACAAATATCCAAAGCATCCATCGATATCTTCATGTGTATGACCAACCACAAGGAATCCTAGTTTAACTTCCTCAAACACTTCCTTCGTTGTCAACAATGTCAAAAATGTTAACAAATACCTATTCGTATTATCCTTCACACAATTATCATTTGAAGCAAAAAAAAAATTGGCAATGGTTTGGGGCCCACACTTTCACTTGGTGTTTTTAATTCAATGGTATAGCGAGATTTGTTTTGTAAAAGACATGCGAATAACTTTTTTTGGGGAAGGTGCTCAAACAACATTTTGGATTCACAAGTTAAAGCTTTTTTCAAAGTTCGAAGAAGCGGCAACAATGACCTAATTGTAAAATTGGGATCATTAGGCCACAACTCATTAGAATATTGTGCATATCTCTCATCACCATGACCATGAGCTATCATACTTGTCAACATAATGGGCAATTGTCCAAGCCCCCAAATCATTTTCTTCGCCACTTGCAACCTTGAGAATGTAGTTTTTGCATGATCCATTTTGTCATGGATAATGCATAAGAACTCATCTTTGGACCATATAGATTTGGATGTCCAAGTATGGGACAAGCTTTTGCACAACTCTTGATGCAAGTGGTGTTTTTTCAACTTCAATTCGTATTCTTTTGCATCATCGTTGTTCCTTCCCAATTTTGATATTAAATCCTTCAATGACTCACACAAAGTACACTTTGCAAAAATAGAGCCTTTCTTTCTTACATCAACATTGAGTTGGTGTATTTTCCTCAACCTATTCATCGCAAATTGCAAAATATTTCTAATGCTTAACTCCTTATTGATCTACAATAATGTAATTCAAAAAAGTGATCAAATCACAAAACACATCACAATTTTAAACATTGAAAATTAAACCCAAAAAAATACATCATATTTGCATGTTTCTCTTAATTGTATACACTATCATTTTGCTCTCGAAGGATTTTCCACGTATCAAGTAACAGCCATCAAATATCCTATCTACCATTTAAAAAAAATTGATGTGGCATTGTGTTAACACTTAAGTCAATCAACAATTGAACATTTGACTTCGCTTGCTTGGTTGGAGTTCAAAGTTTATGCAAGCCTTTGGTATTGTGAGGTAAAAATCTACATCCTTGTTTGGAATATGCTTTGTATAACATGTAGATCTCAATAAACCAATGATCTTATACCATGTCATTTCACATATGTTTATTTCTTAAATTGTCATAAACCTTCGTTGCTTCATGTTTCCTCTCACATGCAACCTTCTTAGAATATCCATGCCATACATTCTGTATTCCTCAAAGGATAGACCCCAAAACTTTTTTTTCAACAATGTCGTCTTTTCATGAAGAATGTGTTGACAACAATTTCGTGCGCAATGGAACGTAGGACTCACATCTAAACGAACTTTTGGGAAAATAATTTTTCAATCCTTGACATTAAACGATCAAAATGTCCAACATTTCACTTCCTCTTCTAAAAGTATATATATTTTTCCTTACATTGATTTCTCCTTTGTCATCAATAGTTAGAATGTTGCTTTCATTGTAAGATTTGAGAAGTTTTCTTAAAGATTACGCATCCACAATGGTTTGCACCAACAACCATTTCCAAATTGTCATAATCACTGAAATATTATTTGGGCAATACAAAATACTCACTTTGACATGAAACTCACTAAATTGATTATCAAGAAATGTTTCCTTTGGGTCACAAGCTATTACATGGCCACTTGCAACAAACAACCTAACATCATCCATAAGCTCACATTCTGCACCTTGCTAAGCAAACTAAAGCTACCTTTTGATAGGATGTAGGAGTTCCTTCTTCCATTTTCATTATCACCTTGGTCTTGTTCTTCTTCACCATTTCCTTCCTCATTTGTGCCTTTAGTCATAGAATTTGAAAAAGTTTTTCTCAAAGTGCCATCACAATTGGCATCATTAGAAATATTACACATGTATCCATTAGACTCATCTTCAAAAGTGCCATCCATCGTATTGTTCATTTTTTCATTAATGTCAAATCCTTCATATCGTAAGGATGAAAAGAGAGCATGATCTCTATAATACACTCTTCTTTTTCACAAACTTCTAAAACCTTCCTCTTGAATGCCTTCCTCTAATAGAAATATAAGTTATTCTTCCAGCATGGGAACATTCCTTGCATGCCAAAAGTAATCATTTCCCACCAAAGATCCACAATATCATGTAGTTGGAGTTAGGTGAAAGAATATTTGCTACTCAAACGCCTCAACCATGGATATGATGGTGACAATTATATAATTCTCCACTCCATTAGCATCATAGATCAAAACCAACGATGGATCTTTGCACTCTCTTACTTTAATTTGAAACCTACCATCCTTGTTTGGATCCTAAATAGAAATTGTGTCACCATCATACATATTTACGATCATGTGTTCATGGTTCTTAAATATAATTTACTTGCCAAACACTCAACGTTCACAAAGTTAATGGAGGATTGTTATTACCTTAGAACACAAAATTGAACAGAAATGACAAACCTTTCAACGCACCACCCATTCCACTAGGAAGAGATTTTATTTTATTGAATGTCGACCAATTACTGAATTTTTTTGACAATATTAAAATTTAAAAAACTGCATTTCATCCAATCAACTACGAAGAAATTTCGGGAATATTATATTAAATACATTAGATTTCACACAATTACTTCGGCCTAGAAAATGATTTTTAGATCACTACATAGGGGCCATCTAAAAAATGCTTATCATTTTCTAGATAGCCATTTTCATAATCATAGAATACGCATGGCGGTCGTTAAAAATTTTTAGATTTCCAATTAGAAGGAATTGTAGAAATCACCTGGTGACTTCCAAGCATTTCTTGTGCTTATCTTCAATTATGTATCGAGAAAATGCTTGGTGGTCGCTAATCATTTTTTGAGATTCTCACTTTTCTTTGATCCAAAAAATGCTTAGCGGCCACCAAGCGTTTTCTATGATTTTCAATTCAAAAAACCTTTGGTGGCTGCCAAACATTTTCTACGATTTTTGATTCAAAAAATGTTTGGCGGCTGCAAGGTGTTTTTTAAGATTATTGATCAAGAAAATGCATGGCGGTTGTTAAGCATTTTCTACCATTTTCGATCTAGAAAACGCCTGGCGGCCATGTGTTTTTTACCATTTTCAATCCAAAAAACACTTTGATCCAAAAAACCTTTGGTGGTCAAGTGTTTTCTACCATTTTTGATCTAAAAAATGTTTTGTGTTAAGTGTTTTCTATCATTTTTGATCTAGAAAACCCTTGGCGGTTGCTAAGCATTTTCTTCAATATTTAATCTAGGAAATGTTTGGTGGCCGTCAGGCAATTAAAAAAAAACATTGATCTAAAAAACACTTGGTAGCCACCAAACCTTTTTTTTGGTTGGTGAACTAGAAAAGTTTGGTGGCCGTTAGGCATTTTCATCAATTACAAATTGAAAGAACCCCTAGTGGCCGCCATGTGTTTTTTACGATTTCTGTCAATTGGTTATTAAAAAACATGTGGTGGTTGCCACGCGTATTCTACTTTTCTATGGGACCATCTAACTGGTATTTCATCATTGTACTAATTAATGTAATAGAACCATTTGAAAACTACTAAACATCCTACAAAGATTTGGTTCAACGACTTTATACAATATTGTAGCTACAATTTTACTATGATTGTGTTGTTGTTGGTATAGGCTAGGTTGGAACAAGTTATTAGCAATAGTTAGTTATAAAGAATATTTTCCAAAAGTTTCGTTATTTTCTTGGCCATGTGATTATTCACATGGAAAGGATCAAGAGCCTAGTAAAGGTTTTTTTGGATTATTTTAATGACCAAACTGAATTTTTTTGTGAATATAATTATTCCTCCTAATTTGTGAATAAGTAAAATAAAACTTTCATATTTTAAACCTTCATTTGGTTTAAGAATTTGTATTACAATTTTGCGTCCAATATATCATAATTTTGCTAATTATTAACTTTTAATTTACATGTATGAATCCATGTAATTTATACACATAAATTATTTATTAATTGATCATAAATTATATATATAATTTTAATATTGGTCAATGTTTCAACGTAGGTAAAATAAAATAATTTATTTTATACATATATTATATAAAATTTCATTTTAAATTTATGATAAAAGTTCATTGATGCACAAATAAACTATATATTACCCATAATGTTTTACATTTTTATTTTAATATTTAAAAAACTCAAGGTATAATAATTATAAAAAATTATTTATAATATATCATAGTCTTTAACCATTAAATTTTATTTCAATGTATAATATTTAATTTAGTCACATTGAATATTTAAAATGGATTATATATCAAGTATATTATTTAAAATATTAAAGGTAAATTTCATATTACCTATATGTATAATATTAATTAAAATAAGTTCTTTACATGTTGTAGTTTATTATGTTTGTTTGTATCCATATTAAAATTTTACTAATATTCATTTTTGAATCATTGTAAATAATTGTATGACCACCTAGGGTACCACAAATTCATCTAAAGTGAGTAATTATGTAGTTATACAAGGTGCCACACTGTCCATGTACTAGTAACTATTTCTAAATCATATATTAGTCATTTTATAAGTTTCATAAATTTAGAAATATAGTGGGACCCATTTTCCAATGATGCAAGATATTATTTAATTAAATATAAAAATGACCATGAGATCATGATAATATTTTCCATGTCATTTGAAATAGTCCAAATTTAATCATAAACTATATTTACGTATTTCAATACTTGAAACATTGACAACAAGATAATCCATGTTAGTGTTTTATTATCTAACACACACCAGAAAACCATAATAGGTGAAATATGGTTGATGGAAAATGAATGAAGTATGTCAATTTTGTAAGTATAAATCATCCATTAGTCATATAAATGATTTAGTAATCCATTATTCATACTTATTCCAAATAGATAATGAAGTTGTAATATATGACAATGGTCATTGATAGAGTCATTTAAGACAACTAAATTTCATTGTTTCCTTGGTTGAAAAAGGACAAAAATTCTATTAAAATGTTAGCTATTGAATTAGAGTCTGTATCATCTACCAATAAAGGAAAAACACAAGTAGGGTGGGCCGTTATAATAGCATGGAGAGTGCGAAAATGAACTAATGCAAATGACACTCCTCCCAAAGGATCCCCCTATCATGTACCAAATTCAAATGACAATGAGATCCCTATGCCTAGAAACCTTCGAAAAATATAATGGAGATGGGCATGCATAAAACCAACGAACAAATGGGAAAAACTTATCCAAGGTGCCAATAAAAAACCACAACTCTTGAAAAATGATTGTTTGAAATACTAAATTAAACATGTTTCAAACATCCATCTATAATACCACCCACTCCGAATGTAGATCCAACATAGTTCTAACCCCATGAACCATTATCTTGCACCTACCTAGTGTTGCCACTCCAAACTGGTGTGGATTAAAATGATCTGCAAATGTATCCTTGAACTAAATAGCCAATGTGCGGGCGACTAACTGATAAATCACCTTTCCAATTGTGATGGGTCAAATGCCTTTGGCTTATTTTTCCACAGCCAATAATCGCAATGCAACAAAAAGGTGTGATATTAATGGAGGAACATGACCATGAACGATGTGCCTGCATACTTCCAAAAAAATCAAAACCACTAGCAAAGTTGTTAGGGACAAATCAATCCCTCAAAAGTTCATACCATACCCAAAAGACCACCGAATGAAAGACGTGGAAAAAGTGGCAAAATAGAAATAAATGCCTCTCTATCCAAAACAAGATCTATCTCTAGATGAAAATCGTTGACAAAAGGGAGGAGGTTAACCTTAACCAATGGATGAAAATGGCAAATAGTTGCAATGGGTTTCGACTAATGGGGCCACAAGAATGTTGGGAACCAATGTGCGCATTGTTTGAGTATATTCCCCTACATGAGCAATTGCATGTGCATGACATAATTGTGCTAATGGAGGTGGAGTAGGATCTAGTGCCATCGTTGAAGATCTTTGAGAAGCCATTGCATGTGCTCTAATTGTTTGCTCCTCTTGTAATGTCTCCCAATCCCCTCCCATGTATTGATGTAAATGAGTGTTTGTCTTTTGGTGGCCTATTTCACCACCCTGTGGTGGAAAATGATAAACACCAAGAATGGAAAAACAAAAATGCATGTCATGTTACTATGTTGGATGGATCAATGGCCAACTAAGCTAAAGGGATGTACAAAGCACGCTGAACCTCAACATAGAGAGCATATGGAATATGATGGTATGAGCAGGGGCATGGTAAACCAAGGTGGAAAACATTGATTATATCTAATGATGCAATCCATGTTAAGTCAAAAGAGGAAAAAATAGTAATGCTGAAGGCATCGACACCTCAAAAGTTGATGATTACATGTGGGCGGTGCATGATGTATGGTGACATACTAAACCTACTCCTGCTTTATTTAAACAACCACAACCAGGACAAGGAACATATGGACACTACTAATGGGATGGATGGGCCTTTGGTGTAGGTACAAATGATTGAATAATAACCCATGGCTAATGAGGTAGAAAAAGTGTGAAATGTGTGGATGAACTAGATGTAACTAAAGCAAATTGGATGAGGCAAAATAAATGTGTTGGGGATCATGGATGAAGGGGCAGAGATGTGTTAAAACGATCTATACAAATCATCACAATATCAAAATCTTGTTATGATATTCTTCGACATTTTGATGAAGGTGAAATGGCAAGGCCTACCATGCCTATACGCACTAACTAACAAGGGCTATTGCTACTTAGACAAGGGTGGACAAAGGCAATGGTTCCCTTGACAAGGGACTTTGGCAAGCAACCTTAAGAATGGCCTTAGTTTTAGACGACGGTTTGGGTGAAATTTTTGATACTTTGAACCCTTGAAGCCCATAAAACCTTAAATCTTACAAACATTACTATTCTACTCGTTTCCTTGTCCCCCTCATGCAAACTTCACAAGAAGCTTTAGAATAGAAATAGGTAACCGGAAGAACTAGGCTCTAAAACAAGCAAGGAGAACCATGATCTCAATGCTCAAGGTGCTATGCTAACCTTCCATAGTGGGCGGAGGCATCAACACTCTTCAAACCATTGCAAGTGGTGTGTGTGGCTAGCTAGTTCTTCACATGTTTCTACAATATTTGCAAAAGGACACACATGTTAGGAAAAAATGTTATGTGTTGGGCTACAAGCTCTAGCAAGTTTTTTTATGTACCTCTCTACCTATCTACCTAGTTTTACAGTAAAAAAGAAACAACCCCAAAAGAAACAAAAAAGGGCAGAAATTTGAGGCAATTTTGCGCTACATGTGGTTAGTCCCTTTCCCATTGTCTTCCTTTCCATTGCACAATTTCCCCCCTTCTTGTTCTTCCCTTCTTTCTTTCTTTCTCTCTACCTATCTCACTCCCTCTTTCCTTCTTGCTCTCTACCTTTCTTTCTCTTTCTCTCTACGTCTTTTTTAACCTTCCTTTCTATCCCTTTCTTTCTTTTTTTCTCTACCTATATCTTTGCCTTCCTTTCTATCCCTTTCTTTCTCTTTCTCTCTACCTGTCTCTTTGCTTTTCTTTCTTTCTCTCTTTGCCTTTCTTTCTATCCCTTTCTTTCTCTTTCTCTGCCTTTCTTTTTGTTTCTGCCTTTTATTATATCTTGTCTCCCCCTTGTCTCCCTCTCTATGTCAAGACTTTGACAACATTGATTGTAGGCGTACATGAAGAGAAGTGAAGCTCTACAACTCAAAGGTGGTCTAAATACTCATCAACGAACATTGTATGGGCATCATTATGACACATTACATGGAATCACATTGTTTTAGCATAGGGTTTGATTGGTTTGACTTTAATTTTAAGTTAAATAAAAATGACACCATCTTTACTTAGCATTGAAAACTGTGTTGGTGGTAAGTATCTTCGTTGGTGTGCTTGAAATTGTTATGCAGCAACAAAACATTGAACATGTGAACCAAAATAACATTAATATTTTTTTGTTGGTTTTACTTAGTAGAATAAGTTGAAATGCATGGTGATTTCCATCATGTGATTTTTGATTCCGAGGTTTGGAACCCATGCAAGTTGAGCATGTTTATTATACTTCAAATTATAAGAGTATTTAAATGCTTTCACATCCAATTTCAAGCAACACACAATTTGTGTGGCTTGAATTTGAAGGTGAAAGCACTTGAAAACTTATAATAAACATGCTCAACTTACACAAGTCCACACACTATGTTTGGAATGAAAAATCTTGTGCTTGAAATCAAAACCTCATGCTAGAGAATAAAAAACCATGGGCAACTTCACCACCCATTCCAACTATGTAACTTGAGGCTATGTCACTCTTATTTTCTAATCTTTGGTAGATCTTACCTCCTTTTTTGTTCCTACACAACTATGAATGTGCCCATGTGAAATTCTACTACATGGATGTTACTTGATAATGTCACAAACGTTGATTATGTTTTGTAACTTTTATGTGTTGTTTAATATTTGACATGGGGTGAATAACTTGGTTGTAAATTTTGTTATCCATGATTGTAATGACCATGTAACAACCATGTTGCATGCCATAATTTTAATGTAAGCTCTAATTAAAAAATTCAAATTTTAATGGTTGATTATGATTCATATGTAGAAATGCTTATGATTAATGTCTATTGATGTGAGGCCTACATACCTACCTACAAATTACCTCCATCCCCTTATGGACCTAAATATCTTTTTTACCTATCTCCTTCTCTTCCCTACATGTATGCCTTCCTTCTCTTTTGCTCTTATTCAGAAGGCTTCTTTGTTCTCCTATATCCTCCTCCACCACTTGTATGGAATGTTTTTTCCTTGGACAATTTGAGCTCCACCACTTGTATGGAATCCTTCTTCGCTAGACAATTTTAGTTCCGCACTTTTACACACTACTAGTGATGATCAACTATTTTATGTTTTTCTTATGTTTTCATATGGTTTTCAATAATTCATCATTATTTATGTTAATGTCAAATTTAAATTAAATTAATATACATTTCATGGACATGTA
>Ga0116227_10009961_pt1 | contig 16904 bp, 16 predicted proteins | sample S1TSphgellanicum_FD_89693 | JGI IMG/M metagenome (GOLD analysis project Ga0116227, IMG submission 89693) | Host-associated microbial communities from peat moss isolated from Minnesota, USA - S1T2_Fb - Sphagnum magellanicum MG | ecosystem: Host-associated > Plants > Peat moss > Unclassified...
GGAGCAAACTATGCGGGTGCGGTACATGCCCGGCGTAGCCCCCACCCTTGCGGAAGAAGAGGCACGTTTTGTGACCCGCCTGGCCGGCATGAACATTAGTTTTGAAGCATTAGGAAAAATGGTAGAAGCTATAACCGATACCATATTCTATATAGAACGCAACGCACATTCGAAAACGCAGCTTCACGTATTATCTATACGTTTGCAATATATAATTCAAAATAAGCAGATACCAATTACCCTTTAGTATAGCCTAGATCACTTTAAGGACAATTTTGCCTGCCACATGACCTTCCTGGCTCATTCTCTGAGCTTCTTTAGCATCATCCAGATCCATTACTTTAGCAATGACAGGTCTTACCTTACGCTCATCAATAAGTTGTGCTATCTGTTGCAGGTCCTTGGGATCCGACTGAGCCATATACCCTTCTATGTGTATATTTATCTCTTTAGCTTCTGCCTCGTTCTCTGGTTTTACGGTTGTTATCAGTCGGCCTCCATTCTTCAACACCGCAAGCGACCTTTTTTGAGTATCCCCGCCTTGGGTGTCAAACACCAGGTCAATATCTTTTAGCTTATCCTCGAATTTTACTTTTTTGTAGTCGATTACTTCATCCGCACCCAACTCTTTTACAAGGTCGATATTTTTTTCAGATGCGGTACCGATAACATAAGCACCTCTCCACTTAGCAAATTGTACTGCGAACGTACCTACCCCGCCCGATGCAGCATGTATCAACACCCTTTGTCCTTCCTGTAGCCAGCCGTATTTAAATAATCCTTGCCAGGCGGTAAGGCCAGCCAATGGCACAGCTGCTGCTTCAGTAAATGATAATGTTTTGGGTTTTAGCGCTACCTCACTGGCACGTACCACTATATATTCGGCGTAAGTTCCATTTCGTGTGGGATCAGGACGGGCGTATATCTCATCTCCTTTCTTAAAATTTTTCACGTCACTACCTACTTCTGCCACAACACCTGCCAGGTCCCATCCTAATGTAAGCGGTAATGGTGACGGAAACTTGTCCTTACGCATCCCCTCACGTATCTTCCAGTCCACAGGGTTCACGCTTGTTGCATACACTTTTACCAGTAGTTCGTCGGCATTCGGTTTCGGCACGGGTATGTCTTCTATTTTCAGTACCTCAGGTCCGCCAAATTCATGTATCCGTACCGCTTTCATAAGTGATGTTTTATATTCCTTTCATAAAACTCATGCCTTTACTAAGTAATAGACCATAATGAGCCACTGTTAATTATGACCAACGGTCACATTTTTTTTGTAAGTTTGTCATTACTTTAGATTTTTTTTCACGATCTGCAGTGCTGGTACAATACTTTGTAGTGATAGGAAGGATACGATATATTATATCCTGTGCATTTTTTTAAAAGGTGTTATTGTTAAGGCCTGCTCTATATAAATTATATATACAATGGGATGTGGCAGTTGTGGAACTGGCGCGAGCGGCAAACCAAGCGGTTGTCAAAGTAACGGTGGATGTAGTACCGGCGGATGCAATCGATTGAATGTTTTTGACTGGCTTAGCGGCATACCTTTGCACGATGGTGCGAAACCTTACCCGGTCATCGAGGTATCGTTCAATAAAGGAAGTAGAAAAGATTTTTATCGCAATAATACACCTCATTTACCCGAAAAGGGCGAATGGATAGCCCTGGAAGGGGTAAGCGGCTTCGATGTGGGCCAGGTGAGCCTTACAGGCGAGCTGGTGAAACTACAGATGAAGAAAAGCGGGGTGGAAGAAAGCCCGGCCATGAAACGCCTGTTGCGCCCCGCCACCGATGACGACCTGAAAGCATACAACATACAGAAAGAACGCGAGCAGGAAGTACTGGTACGTAGCCGTGCTATAGCCAATAGCGTGAAACTGGATATGAAGATCTGCGAAGTAGAGATACAGGCAGATGGCAAAAAAGGCACCTTCTTCTACACTGCCGACCAGCGTGTGGATTTTCGCGAACTTATAAAAGTTTTAGCTACCGAGTTCAAACTGAAGGTGGAAATGCGCCAGATAGGTGCCCGCCAGGAAAGTGGCAAGGTAGGTGGTATAGGATCTTGTGGCCGCGAACTGTGCTGCAGTACCTGGCTTACTGATTTCAAATCAGTGAACACTACCGCAGCCCGCTACCAGAATCTGTCTATCAACCAAACCAAGTTATCCGGTCAGTGCGGCAGACTTAAATGCTGCCTCAACTATGAGCTGGATACCTACATGGATGCTCTGCGCATGTTCCCCGACCATGCGGAGACGATACAAACAGCAAAAGGCAATGCATCGCTGCAAAAACGCGATATATTCAAAAACCTGATGTGGTATAGCTATTCTGACAGCAGCAAGCAATACCCACTGAGCATAGTACGTGTAAAAGAAATAATGGCGCTGAACAAGCAAGGGATAAAACCCGAAGAATTGCAGCCGGTGGAACTGGAAACACGCGAAAGCAAGGCAGGAATAAAACCAGATGCCGGATTTATTAACGATGTTGGCCAGATCAGCTTACGTACGCTTGAAAAAGGCAACAAGAAGAAAAAACAGGGCAATCAACAAGGTGGCAAGCAGCCACAAGGTGCCGCGGGTGCAAATGCTCCACGTCAGCAGCAGGGCAATCCTGGTGGTCCGCGTCCGCAACAAGGCGCACAACCGCAACGCCAGAACCAGCCACCACGCGAAAAGGGCGCACAACAAGGACAGCCGCAGAGAGAGCGTGGCCCACAACAAGGACAACCACCACGGGAGAAAGGACCTCAGCAAGGCACACCAAAGGAACCCAGAGTACCGCGTGAGCCTCGCCAAAACCAGCCTCCACGTCAACAGCAGCCCAAAGCCGCTAACCCAGATGGCACACCAGCTCAGCAACCACGCCAAAATACACCAAGGCCCGAAGGTGCTCCGGACAGGCCACCCCGCGACAGGAATAGCCGCAACAGGAACCAAAGGAACCGCCCGGCAGGTGATGCACCTAAACCAGGTGGAGAACCATCCACCCCAGAATAAGTTGATGTCATTACAATATACGATAGCCGTCTTTTAGATAAAGACGGCTATTTATTTTTAGCTGCTTTCAACGCTCTTGCTATATCGTTGTCACTCTTCTGTAGCAACGTAGAACTGGCGTCAGCATCCAACCCTGTCTTTTCCATAATGATGCGAATAGCCCGTTCCTCTAGCTTGGTATTGGTCACAGCCATATGTGTCATTTTATTGCCCTCTACCCTGCCCGTCTTTATCATTGCAGTGGTACTTATCATGTTCAGCACCATCTTTTGCGCTGTACCGGCTTTCATACGGGTGCTCCCGGTCACAAACTCTGGGCCAGTGAGTACTTCTATAGCATGGTCGCTATTGGCCGCCACTTCGCTATTGGGGCTACACACAATGCAGCCGGTGGGTATCCCTTGCTCCCTGCATATTTTCAGTGCGTTTATCACATAAGGAGTACGACCGCTGGCTGCTATACCAACCACTATATCCTGCTGGTCTATACTGTATGATTCCAAATCTTTATAGCCCTGTTCTATATCATCTTCAGCGCCCTCTACAGCGGTGCGCATAGCACCATCGCCTCCGGCTATTATGCCAACCACCATTCCCGGTGGCACACCAAATGTGGGTACACATTCACTGGCATCTACTACACCCAGTCGCCCGCTAGTGCCAGCGCCTATATAAAACAGCCTGCCGCCATTGTTGAATATTTCAACTACCCGTTCTGTCAACGCCGTTATCTGTGGCATTATCTGTGCCACAGCCATAGCCACTGTTTTATCTTCCTCATTTATAGCACTGATAATATCAGCTGGCGACATTAGCTGAAGGTCATTGTATTTCGAATCCTGTTCTGTAAGTGGTAATGGCATACTTAACGACCATATTTAGATGTAAAATAGCTCCTTTAAACAAATAAATAATGATCATGATCAAGTGTTACCGTATTAAGCGTTTTAGTGCGACCAAATGGGGTACATTACTTAATATTGCATAAAGTCATTGTAGACACATACTTATGAGATCGCTCCTTCTTACTTGTCTTTTTATCTTTAGCAGTCTCCCTGTTTCTGCGCAGCTTGTCAACCTTGATTTCGAGAATTGGTATACAGACGGCACAGGCGCGCTCCGACTCAGTAACTGGATGCAATATATAAGGACATCGCTGGTCACCCAGGGTAATCAAGCTGGCACACACCAAGGCTTCGACCCTTACAGTGGCAATTATTCTTTAGAACTTTCGCGGTCGAACGGCTATCTCTATGACCATGTTTTCCAAGGTGCCGCAACTACACAAAGAACACAAGGCATCACTGGTCATTATAAACTTGCAGATGGTCTTTTGTACACTACAACTGTAGGGGGTGCTACAGAATTAGATACAGCATCAGTAAAACTATCAGTGACAAGATGGAATGCAATAACGGCAACCCGTGATACAATAGGATACGGTAAAAGCTACCTGCCGCTAATACCCACCTATGCTCCTTTTAACCTCGTGGTAAATTATACTTCTAATGCAACACCCGACAGCATATTCATCGACATTTACCCTACTATTTATGAAAATGCGAACAGTAATGCACCTATTTGTCTTGGAGGTACTGATTGTGACTATCTTACAATAGATGATATTTCCGTGTTACCAGAAGGGATTGTAACTATATCTGTAGGGTCTTCTATTAAGCTAAGTCCTAACCCGGTCGCAAATATGCTTAATGTAACATTGGAGAATAACCATGCCGCAATGGTATCGATAACAGATATGATGGGTAGAAGCGTTTTGCAACCGGTATCTGTTGCAACGAATAAGACCCTTGACCTGTCAGCATTATACCCGGGCTTATACATTGTCGTTTTAAAAACGACAGAAGGTGAACAACGTACAAAGATCATAAAGCTGTAATTGGCCTTAAGGTTACCTCTTCTCTCCCCAAACCCTAAATATACGTGGCAGGCTCATTATGGTTTGCTCATTGCGGCCAAATTGCTCCAACTCAGCTAACATGTTATCTATTGTTGCCGCTGTGGCTATACCTTGGTCTATCAGCGTACCTTTTATTCTATCCAGAGTACTGTATGCCATCAGCTTCCCTTGCCCAGTATTAAAGCAGGGCTGTATCACCTCAAATGCAACATTAGTTAATCCTGCATCCTTACACAATCCTACTAACCGGGGGCCTATTTCTGCATCCTGTCCATTATTATGTGCAGCCATTGTAAAATAACGCACATAATCATCGAAAGCCTTGCATACCGGGTAGCAGAAATGACCGCTGAAATGAATATCTTCTACAATTACCTGCCCACCCGGCTTTACGCTTTGCACCATTTTTTGCAGTACGCTCAATGGCTCCGTCAGGTGCGACAATAAAAACCGGGAATAAGCGAAGTCGAATTCATTGTGATAATTGATATCGTAAGCACTTCCTTGTCTAAAGAGAACATTATTAACACCTTCAGCAATTGCGTCTTCTCTGCTCAGGGCCAATATCTCACCATCAAAGTCTACCGCTTCTACCCTACCGTTATTCTCTACCATCTTTGCCACCATTAAAGCTACATGACCACCCCCACAGCCCACATCAATTAGTGTCTTGCCGGCCTCAACACCCCTTGTAGCCAACAATGCACGGGTATAAGGTCTCAAAACACCCGCAAGTATATTCAGGCGGCGTTTGCCTTCTTTTCCACCTTCTATTATGTATTGATCGGTACTTTTTTGCATCAGAAATATTGTGTTTAACGAAATTACACGTTATCTGCGGTTGGAAACGATAAGAACACTATATTTGCAGCTCACGCGAAGGAAAAATTAATAATTATTTGATTATTTTTTTGTTAGTTAAATAACTAATGCTACCTTTGCACTCCATTAATTTTTATTAACGGTAAGCAAATGCCTACAATACAACAATTAGTACGTAAAGGTCGTCAACAAATAAGGGCCAAGTCAAAGTCAAGAGCTTTGGATGCATGTCCTCAACGTCGTGGTGTGTGCACCCGCGTATACACTACAACGCCTAAAAAACCAAACTCGGCTCTCCGTAAGGTAGCGAAGGTGCGTTTGACCAATAAAATAGAAGTGATCGCCTATATACCGGGTGAGGGACACAACCTACAGGAGCACTCAATAGTGTTGATTCGTGGTGGTCGTGTTAAAGACCTTCCGGGTGTGCGTTACCATATTGTACGTGGTGCACTCGATACTGCGGGCGTGAAAGACCGTAAACAAAGTCGCTCTAAGTATGGTACCAAGAAAGCCAAAAAAGGCGCGGCAGCACCAGCAGCTAAGAAAAAATAATTAATTAATAAAAGACATTAAAGCCATTCGTTACCGATGAGGAAGGCACAAGCTAAAAAATTACCATTAGCACCAGATCCTAAGTTTAATGACAAAAACGTGACCCGTTTTGTTAACTGTTTGATGTGGGGCGGAAACAAGACCATAGTTCTGGGTTTGTTTTATGATGCAATAGACAAAGTGAGCACAACAACCAGCGAAAATGGTTATGATGTGTGGAAACGCGCACTGTCAAACGTTACTCCTGCAGTTGAAGTTCGTAGCCGCCGTATAGGTGGTGCTACCTTCCAGATACCAAGTGAAGTACGTCCTGACCGCAAAATATCACTGAGCATGAAATGGCTGATACGTTTTGCACGTGAAAGGAACGGCAAAACTATGGCAGACAAACTTGCAGGTGAAATAATAGCAGCATCGAAAGGTGAAGGCGGCGCTTTCAAGAAAAAAGAAGATACGCACCGTATGGCAGAAGCGAACAAAGCGTTCAGCCACTTCAAAATATAACCACATTTTATTGGCATTTTTGCTTAAGAGCCGCTCTCAGAGCGGCTTTTCTGTTTATAAAAAATGTGGATATCTTGTCTGCTACCGCTGACACCAGCAAACAGTTAAGCTGTATATTTGATGAATAATTACTAAGAACAAATACTAAGAAAAATGGCAGCAGACGACAAATTAAAAGTGCTGAAACTGGCGCTGGACAAGATCGAAAAGGACTATGGCAAAGGATCGGTAATGATGCTTGGTGACAAGCAAAGGGATAAAATGGATGTCATCAGCACCGGCTCATTGGGGCTGGATGTGGCGCTGGGCGTAGGTGGCCTGCCTCGTGGCCGTGTCATTGAAATATATGGACCTGAATCTTCTGGTAAAACAACTATAGCCATACACACTATGGCAGAAGCACAAAAGAAAGGTGGTATCTGCGCTATAATAGATGCAGAGCACGCCTTTGACAGCAGCTATGCCCGCAAACTGGGCGTAGATGTAGACAACCTCATCATTTCACAACCCGACTATGGTGAGCAGGCGCTTGAAATTGCCGATCGCCTGATATCATCAGGAGCTGTAGATGTTGTGGTGATAGATTCTGTGGCTGCCCTGGTACCTAAGGCAGAGTTGGAAGGAGAAATGGGTGAAAGCAAAATGGGACTGCAGGCAAGGCTTATGAGCCAGGCATTGCGTAAACTTACTGCTACCATATCGCGCACAGGCTGCTGCTGCATATTCATCAACCAGCTACGCGAAAAGATAGGTGTTATGTTCGGTAACCCCGAGACCACTACCGGTGGTAACGCCCTTAAGTTCTATTCTTCTGTAAGGTTGGATATCCGCCGCGTGAGCCAAATAAAAGATGGTGACGTAGCCAGTGGTAACCGTACCCGTGTAAAGGTGGTAAAGAACAAGGTTGCTCCCCCATTCCGCCAGGTAGAGTTCGATATCATCTTTGGTGAAGGTATCAGCAAGGTTGGTGAGGTGATAGACATGGGCGTAGAGCTCGGCATTTTGCAGAAAAGTGGTTCATGGTTCAGCTACGGCGACAGCAAAATAGGCCAGGGCCGCGATGCGGTAAAGACCTTCCTTAACGATAATCCTGAAGTGATGGACGAAGTAGAACAGAAAATAAGGACCGCACTGGAACCAGCAACGGCCTAAAAAATAAATACCAAAGATGTTTTAGGGCGGGATCTATTCCCGCCCTTTCTCGTGCGTATACTTGAGGAACATAACGGCTGTTATCGGTCGCCAAACAAACAACTTTGCTATGGGTATCTAATGACCTGTACTTGGGGAATGGGACCAACACTACGCTCCTCTCAACTCCTTCATCCCTACCATCTTATTGCTTTCCGGGTCCCAAACTTTCAGGCGGAAACATGCTGCAATTTCTTTGGGGCTCAACGATGTGGTCTTGGCATTTTGCAACTCTGGTATGGCTGCCATAGCCTCGGGCAGGCGATAAAAAGGTATGCGTGAATTCAGGTGGTGTATGTGATGGTAACCAATGTTGCCCATGAACCATTGCATCACAGGGTTCATGATCATGTAGCTCGATGATTCCAGGGCAGCGCCTTCGTACTTCCAGTCTTCTTTGCAACTAAACTGTGTGGCCGGGAAGTTATGCTGCGCGTAAAATAAATAAGCGCCCAGGCAAGAGGCTATAAATATGGGCAGGAACAACGAAAGCAGCCATGTCTGCCAGCCAAAATGAACAAATAGATACCATGTAAGTGCGCCATGTACTACCAGCGCGATCAATGAATCATAATGCTTTCGTGGTGCGTTGATGAATGAGGTGATGCACATACCATAAATGAACATAGTAAAGTACCCCATAAGGATGGTGAATGGGTGACGTATAAAAAGGTATACTCGCTTCTCCCCTACACACATCGACATGAATTTTTCCTTGGTAGCTATAGGGTATGAACCAATGCTGGCACTAAAGAGCTTGGAATTATGGCTGTGGTGGTAATCGTGAGAACGCTTCCATATGCTGGAGGGGACGAGTACGTATAGCCCATACAAGGACATGATGACATCTGCCAGCACCGACCTGTGCAAAATAGCATGGTGCTGAAAATCGTGATAGATGACGAACATGCGCACCATCAGTAATCCTGCCACTATACTGAATGCCAGTTTCAAGATAAAATATGGTGCTATAACTGTGCCCGCAATAGCACAAGCCAGCAGCGACAAGGTGCTTAGCAAGTATAGCCAGCTTTTACCTCTATCCTCCTGGGCAAATGCCTTGGTGGCTAATATCAGTTCTCTCCCGGTTCTCATCACAAATATTATTGCGCGGTTTTTCTTTTATGTTTCCACCTTCTATGCGACCACAACCAAACTTCCGGCTGGGCTATGATGTCCCTTTCCAGTTTGCGGGTATGTAGTTCGCTTATCTCACCTTCCGATGTTGCTTTAGGTGTTTCGCACAGCACTTCAGCATGCATTTCGTAATAGCCCCTTTTCAGGCGCTTCACTGTAGCATATACTACCGGGTAGTTTATCTTGCGGGCTATCAGTTCAGTGCCTTTAAATACAGGAGTATCCTGGTTCAGGAAGGTGGTCCAATAGGCGCTCTCTGGTGCTGGCGTCTGGTCTGCTATAAATGCTGTTGCATTTAGCTCGGCCCTGTTCTCTAGCATCTCTCTGAAGGTATCTTTCATAGGTATCAGCTTGGTACCAAAGCGCGATCGCATTTTAAACATCAACCAATCGAAATATTTATTGCTTATCGGATGATAAATAACATATAATTGCTGTTTTAGTTGCAGGCTAAAGGTATTACCTGCCCACTCCCAGTTGCCCAGGTGGCCCATTACCAGTATGATGCTTTTATTTTCAGCAGCCATCTTGTCAAACAATGCTTTAGCCTCTGGCGTAAAATAGCAATGCTTTTGCATATTTGCCTTACTGATGGTAAGTGTTTTAAATGTCTCCAGGAATAGGTCGCAGAGGTATTTATAGTACCTTTTGCTTATAGTCTGTATCTCAGCTTCTGTTTTTTCGGGGAACGATCTGCGTAGGTTCTCGAGGACTACAGCTTTGCGATAACCGAGTACGTGGTACAGTAAAAAGTACACCCCATTAGATATAAAGTACAGTACCCCGAAAGGCAGTATGGAGATGAGATAAATAAATGGCAACGCCAAATAGTATATTATAGCCGACAAGTGTATTAGGAATATTTATACGGCCATAAAAATAATACATTCAGTGGTATAGTGCTTCCAAATTATTGTTAATTATGGCACTTATGATTCTATGTATTTATAATATACAATAAAATCAGATTCCTTTGTCTGGTGACCATCATTTTTATAAGGATGGAGGTACAGCTATAGGCGGTACAACAGTTGGCGGTGCGCCAGTATGCCTGGTCACAATATCATACACTTTCAAGTTGATGATGCGCTTTATATCAGCTTCGGTTTGCCCGGCAGGTATAGGCCATGGCAAAGTATAATTAACAATGACCTGGAAAACATTTTCACCAAATCCATCTACAGCTACATTTATCGGGCCTTGCACGGTAGGGGTATTTTGTAGCATTAGTTTTATTTCCTCCACCAAAGTTTCCACTGCTTCGTGCCTGGGGCCATACTTTATATTTACTACCAGTTTTATCCCTTTAATAACCCTACGGGTCAGGTTCACCAGGTTATCTCCTACCAGCTTCTGATTAGGTATTATATATTCTGCTCCATCAGCATTGCGCAAGCGACTGCTGCGAAAACCAATACGCTCCACGGTGCCTTCGTACTCGCCAAGTTTTATCACTTCTCCCGTTTGGAAGGGTTTATCTGTAAGTATTGTGAAAGCGGCGAACAGGTTCTCTACTGTTTCTTTACCGGCAAGCGCTATGGCTATACCTCCTATACCAAGGCCGGTTATCAGAGCTGGTATGTTCACATGAAAAACACTGCCCATGATCCAAAAGGTAGCCAGTATCCAAAGCAACAATTTGCCCATTTCTTTAAGTAAAGGAAGCAACTGCTGCTGGCTGCGGTTCTTTTCACGCTGAGCTTTATCGTAGCGTAAAGTATAAGCCAGGTCTATGATACGCGATATTACTTGCGCAAAGAAAATGATGAACAAGAGCATGAACACATGATCGACAACATCGCCCACACTGATGCTCATGGCATTTTTTCCGCTCGTTCTGTGCAGCACTAGTTTATCGAGCAGGCCCGAAAGCTGGTTGATAGCTATATAATATAATACCGCCTGCAGCAGCCCTTCTACAGGCTTAACGATATCTTTATGCGATGCCTGCTCTTGCCCGGCATTGCTGAACCTGTGGGTAAGTGCCCCACCCATACGGGCAAGCAACTTAGCCACAGGTTTTTTCAACAACAACGTAGCCAGTATTATACCGGCACACCACATATAGTCCGCCACCGGCTGACCTAGAAAGGTGGTCTTTAAAAGATATATTTTAAACTCTGAGAATTGCATCCTTAGCTAGTTACTATCTGCAAAATTACACAGACACATTAAACTCCCTCAACGCATCATTCAGGCTGGTTTTCAGGTCTGTTGACACTTTACGTTTGCCTATTATCAACGCGCAGTTCACGTGGTAGTCTCCCGCAGGAAAGCTCTTGGAGTAGCTACCGGGTATCACCACACTATTTGCGGGTACACGGCCTTTCATTTCTATTGGTTCGCTGCCGCTAACATCTATTATCTTGGTACTTTGTGTTAGTACTACATTGGCGCCAAGTACAGCGCCCTGCTCTACTATCACACCTTCTACAACTATGCAGCGCGACCCTATGAAACAACCATCTTCTATTATCACCGGCGACGCCTGTAGTGGCTCCAGCACACCACCTATACCTACACCACCACTCAGGTGCACACCTTTGCCTATTTGCGCGCAAGAACCTACCGTAGCCCAGGTATCTACCATGGTACCTTCATCCACATACGCACCAATGTTCACGTACGATGGCATCAGCACCACGTTGCGCCCTACAAACGCACCATAACGCGCTACAGCATGCGGAACAGCACGCACACCCAGGCTGGCATAATCTTTCTTCAGCAACATCTTATCATAGAACTCGAATGGAGCCACATCCCAGGTCTGCATGGGTTGTATACCAAAGTATAGCAGTATTGCTTTCTTCACCCACTCGTTCACCACCCAGCCACTGGCTGTGGGGCTTGCCACACGCAGGCAGCCTTTATCCACTTCTTCTATCACTATACGTATAGTATCCTGGTACTTATTGTCCTTCAGCAATTCCCTATTATCGTAAGCGGCTTCAATAGCCAGTTGCCATTCGTTTTGCATAGCTTGTTTTTCTTTTGTGGTGCGAAAATAATAAAGCCTGCGGCAATGCACCAAAAATGAATGATGTATTGTAAAATAATTTTTTTGAGAAAAGTCTTGCAGAATAAAAATAGTGCTTTATCTTTGCAGTCCCTTAACGGAAAAGAGGAAGCATAGCTCAGCTGGTTCAGAGCATCTGCCTTACAAGCAGAGGGTCCGCGGTTCGAACCCGTGTGCTTCCACACCCACTTAAAAGCGTTTCAGACTATTAGTTTGAAACGCTTTTTTCATTTGCACTGTTGTTGATCACATTAAGTATAAAGCCGCTTCCCTCGTTTTTTGATTCTCTATACTTTTATAATACCGGCATATCTTTTCAGCATACTGTCTTTAGCAATTGCAGGCCACCATTCCTGTAGGTCCACATCAATTTTTATTACCTGAAGTTTTGCTTTCTTATTCTCATATGCTTTCGTTTCCCATACCTTCACATGATCATCGTTTAGTTTGCCCGACCATGCTGACCACGACAAGAAAATATAATAGTCGGCTGAAGTATCTAAAATGTTTAAGGGAAGTACTCCCCCCTGCATATTCCTTAATGTATCCAGTAGCTTTTTTATAGCATGTGGTTCCTGAATATCATATTTTTTCTGCTTCTCCAATGCCGGAATAAAGCCAAAAACGCCAGCATTACACGCTTTGTCTGAATGCACCTGAAGCCTGTTACCTTGTCTGTCGAATATAATAGCATCGGGAATGCCAAGCTTCATTAGCGGAACCATCGCTCCGGGTTCCACCGTAACAATATTATTAGTGTCCAATCCATGTATTACAGCCGCGGCTATAATACTATCTGTAGACTCGACTTTGGGATCGTAAAAGCCATATTCTTTCAATATCTCAGCTTTAGATCTGTGAAAAAAGGCTGCAAATGCCGCCACTGCGACCATTACACCTATTAATGTAAAACCTGCCACCTTAAGCAGCTTGTGATGCCTTTTTCTATTTGCAACGGAGGTCGCATCTGCGGTTCTTTTTGTAAATAAAATGTTCTGTTTCATAAAGTTTGTTTTGGGTTATTTTTCACAAAGGAACATCCATGCCTATAGCACAGCAATTAAATTCGACCGGCTCCGACATATCTTCGACCGATGCGGGTCTCACTAGCATGCAGGTCAGTTCGTCGAAAGATCCGGTTATTCCGTCTATAAAATTTTTTATACTCGCGCAGCATTTCGATATTCGCCTACATGAAAGGATATCAGCAGCTCGCATTCAAATACCTGAGCAGCCGCCTTGCCCGAAACATTTATTTCTGGGCACCACAGGTACTTTCCACTGTATTGCAACCCAATTCAACGTCGGCCAAACTGCTGATGCTGGTGTTATACATGCAAGAGATGGTGATGGTATACATCAACAATCTATTGCTGGTGCCACAGCTACTGACGCGAAGGAGGTATATATCATATATAGCGTCTGTTCTGGCTATTGTAGCCATTATCACCGGTAGCTGTGTATACACACTGAAACTTTCATTAGCGGGACACCTTGCCCCCTCTTCTTCCACTATCAATGTTGTGAACGGACCAGCTATCACCGGCGACATGTCTTTGTTAGCTACCATAAGCCAGTCTGGTGCTATGTACGCCAGCATGTTAGGACTTACCCTCATGTTCACTGCGGCCTGGTATGTGAACAACTACATACGTCAGCAGAAAGCAGCAGAACAGGCAAAAAACAAACAATTGGAGGCCGAATTGCAACTGGCAAAAATGCAAGCAGCAATAGAAGAGTCGCGAAAGAAACAGGTTGAAGCGGAGCTTGCCATGTTAAAGGCACAGCTCGACCCACACTTCCTTTTCAATACGCTGAACAATCTTTACGGCCTTGCCATCCAGCGATCGGAATATGCACCTGACGCCATCCTTAAACTATCCGAGATCTTGCGCTACCTACTCTACAATTCAAATACAGAAACCATCTCCGTAGAAAAAGAAAAAGAAGTAATGATCGCTTATGTAGAACTGGAACGGCTTAGGCTCCCTTCGTCAGTTGATATGACCTTTGTAGTAGAAGCCGATGATCATTATTTCATCCCACCATTGCTATGGCTTCCGGTACTGGAGAACGTTTTCAAGCATGGCACTAAATACATATGTCATAATTACTTTATAGACTACAGGTTTTTTATTACCAAAGGTCAGCTTACCATTTCTTCAAAAAACTTCTATGACCCAGATGAGCATGCAAATGATGTACAGGAAAAAGGAATAGGATTATCGAACCTAAAGCAAAGGCTTGACATCTTATTTCCTGACCGGTACCGGATGGAGCACTACCACGACGAAAAATACTTCTTCACGAACATACACGTTAACCTATCTTAGTAATAGCATGAATGTCCTGATAGTTGATGATGAACCGATAGCGCGTGATATACTGGAGCGCTATGTGCGCCAGGTGGAGGGTCTGAACCTGGTGGGCACTTGCAGCAACGCCATCGATGCTTTTGGCATAATAAGCCAGTATACGCCCGACTTGGTATTGCTCGACATCAACATGCCTAAAATGAAAGGCGTGAACTTGTTAAGGTCGTTGAAAGACCCACCAATGGCAATATTTACCACTGCCTATGCAGAGTATGCCGCCGAAAGTTATGACCTCAATGCTATAGACTATCTGATGAAGCCGTTTTCCTTCGAAAGGTTCCTTAAGTCTATCAGCAAGGCCCGTACTGTTGGAAGCGCTACAGCACAAGGTGGAAGCCACTTGGCAAGCTCCAAAACAGGTGCCAGTGATGTGCTTTTTGTGCGAGCCGATGGCAAGCTCATAAGGATAGAGCTGACACAGCTATGGCTTGTAGAGGGGCTAAAAGACTATGTTAGACTTTGCGTAGGCAGCAGCCAAATAATTGTACACACTACTATGAAGGAGATAGAGGATCGTTTACAATTCATCGACCATTTCCTGCGCATCAATCGGTCATATATCATCAATATTAAGTACATTAACGAAGTGGACGGAAATACGATAAGGATAAAGGATCGCTCCGTTGCCATAGGCAACACCTATCAAGACGCGGTGCATAGCATGCTGAATAAGCTTAAGTTACTGTAAACAAGTCGTTGCATTACCGCATACCATGAGCTACTTGCTATCCGGCAAAAAAATGGAAAACAGAACCTTTACTGACCTCTGATTCTGCAACGAGAAAACAACGATGATCAGCTACTATCCTGCGGTACAATGTCAGACATTATCCATGCTGTAATGTACATTTCTATATCCACTTATTTCCCAGTATGTCATTAAGAAACAATGTCACCGCGGAGAAACTATACTATACTTCGAAGCGTTTCTTCAGCTTTAAAAAAGGACGCTCTATACAATAGTGAGAGAACGAGGCAACGGCGAATATAAGCAGCACATTTAGTGGGAAACGGAAATAAAAGTTTGGTTTATCTATAGTGAAAAACTGCTGCCATAAGTACAAGCTGTAAGATAACAAGCCTATCCAGTTCACTATTTTGTTGTTAAGGAACTTATGGAATAAATTTTTCGGACCATATATGGCATAGAACATAATGACCGCAATGGCAGTATCAGCTACTATGCCATCTGCTACACCTAATGGCACATAGACCATCCCTAATTTTACCTGGTGCTGTATGACAATAAATTCATACGAATATATCCAGCCAAAAAGTACAAAAAAAGCCAGCACACCTACATACCATCTTGAGGTAAGGAATGCCAGTATCCTGTCTTTGTGAATGGCAAACAGACATCCCATGGATATCGCGTCCCCACGAACAACTAATGCCACGGGAAAGAATCCCACCGTAGGTTTGTAGTGTTGTGCATATACCTTGAACACTATTGCGGCCACTATTAAACCTAATAGCACAAATGTGCGTTGTTTCTTGAAGACCAGGAATATTAGTGGCCAGCACAAATAGAAAAACTCCTCAACACTTAGCGACCATACATGTAAGGTAGGCCATTCGTTGGCCGTGACATTAAAACATGAGGTGTAGGTAACAGCAGTGATCCAGGAGATATGCGACAAATGGATGACGCCTACGCATTGCATCACAAAATAGAAAAGCAACAGGAAGTAGTAGGCAGGGAATATCCTTAATGTTCTTCTTGTATAGAATTTCTTCAGCGATATGGTACCTGTTTTACCTTCTTCCTTTAATAACAATGATGTGATGAGGAACCCAGAGATGACAAAGAATACATTCACCCCTAATGCCCCATTAGCAAAAACATCTAGTAGAGGTTTTAGGAAATAATATTTATTGGACTTATCAGAGTCAACGAAAGAAAAAATATGGTCTTGCAGATTAATATGACAGAGCAGAACCATTAAAATGGAAATAGCCCTTAAACCGTTCAAACTTGGGAAATATTCTTTCTTAGCGATATTTTTCATGATAGATGTTGACTGTCAACAGGTACGTTGTCTTTGCTAGATGCTATAAGTGTTGCGCAAATAAACACTACTATTATTTAATATTTTTACTATTTGTGCGTGAAGATAAAAAATATCTGAGCTAAAAGCACAAGCGTTCGAAAAACAGTTGGGGTGGCCGTCATGTACAGTCAAGTCTTACTGATCGCTATTGTGTTACAAACACCTCGCACTCTTCCGTTTCTTGCCATTACTGTTCTTGCTTTCCGTCTTTTCTATATACTGTAGCGCATCAGGTACTTTACAAGCAGTATCGCCCATATCCACACTTACCTTCCCTATCTGCACAGCGGTTTGTTTAGCAAGTGCCTTAAGTGCTACTAC
>Ga0116227_10009962_pt1 | contig 16903 bp, 16 predicted proteins | sample S1TSphgellanicum_FD_89693 | JGI IMG/M metagenome (GOLD analysis project Ga0116227, IMG submission 89693) | Host-associated microbial communities from peat moss isolated from Minnesota, USA - S1T2_Fb - Sphagnum magellanicum MG | ecosystem: Host-associated > Plants > Peat moss > Unclassified...
ATATGGGCAATTATTACGATGAGCGCGGCGCTATTAAACCGATGTGCTGTTTAACAAGCGAAGAAAAAGCTGCAGTAAGCTATTACCAGATCATGGATTCGCTTGACCAGGATGGCAACCGGGTAGGTGAATTTGGCAAGATTAAGCTGCATAACAAGATGAGCGCTTTGGATAAGATTGCGAGGCATGTGGGGGTTTATGAGGTGAAGAAGACTCAAGAATCAAGAAGCAAGAATCAAGAGGAAGAGCATGTAGTGGTAGTTGAAAAAGAGCCGGAAGCGGGAAGCTTGAAGCAGGAAGCTTTTGTTGAGACTCAAGAATCAGGAGCCAAGAATAAAGACGAAGAAAGTTTGGTGGTGAATGGAGATGGTGAACTTGTGGCTAAGATTGCTATCGGAGAAACTTTGGCGCAGGTTGATGATGTCGGTGCCGGGAGCGCGCCCGATACGGCGGGAAAAATTCTTACTTTATCCCCCCTGCCTGATACCTGTGCAGAAATGCAGGAACCGGTTACACAGATTGAAAATTCACGGCGTTGGGCATCATTAAAGAGTTGAAACCCTCCTCTACTGCGTAAACTGCCACGGCAAACCATCAATCTTATCCCCTATCAGCTGCACATTTTCGGCTGTCAGTTCTTCACAACTGTACTCTTCGAGCATCCAGCCGCTGCCGTCGCGGCGCATAAAGCCGGCTAAAACGCCGTCTAAAGTTACACGGTAAAAGTCTTTACGGATGGCTTTTACACGGCACATTTTATTACCAATGGAACTGTTGATGATGTGTTCTTCCATAGCCGTAAAGCTATAAAAACCTGTATTGGCTTGCTAAGCAATCGGCAAATAAAAATTTCACCGACAAAATCACTCCACTCACCGAAAATTGGCTCGCTATTGCCAACTTTGCTTTGTACAACCGTAAATGTTAACTTACTTTTGATTCATTAAATTTTCAGGACGATACAGAACTTACGCAAATGCAAAACGATATAAATGATATAGATCAAAACCGCCGGGGCCCAAAAAACGGGAAGATCATTGCCGGCTTTATACTACTTGTAATTGGCGCGGTATTGCTTACCGAGCAAATCAGTGGTTTATTTTTCCCTTCGTGGGTGTTCGGCTTCCCGATGTGGTTGCTGGTTATAGGGATATATATTGGAGCAAAACACAATTTCAAAAAGCCTTCGGCCTTAATTATGATGACTATTGGGGGTATTTGGCTACTAAATGATGCGTTCCCTGGTTATAATCTTTCAAATTTGGCCTGGCCGGCTGTTATCATCCTGGTAGGGATCTTAATGATCCTCAACCGTAATCAGCAATGGAACCCCAACCGCTTTAAGGGCGGCCGAAAACACCGCTGGAGCGAAAGCCAAAAATGGGAAGAGAATCAAAAATACGCCTGGGATAAAAAGGTTAATCCCGACAACCCGGCTGAGCCCATAGCTGAAGAACCTGTTGACACATCTTATACCAGCGAACCAAACACCGGCTATGGCAGAACTTATAAGGGCTACCCTATCGAAGATTATCTGGATGCTACTTCCATCTTCGGCAGCGCCAACAAAACCATTTTTACCAAAACCTTCCGCGGCGGCGAGATCGTGAACATATTTGGTGGTGCTGAGATCGACTTCACGCAGAGCGACATTAGCGGACAAGTGGTAATCGATGTTACCCAGATCTTCGGCGGCATTAAGTTACTGGTTCCGCCACACTGGCACGTCACATCGGATACGGTATCGCTTTTTGCAGGTTTTGACGATAAGCGCAAGCAAAAAACCTTAACCGGCGATAAAGTATTGATGATAACCGGTACGTCTATCTTCGCGGGGATCGAGATCCGCAGCTATTAATTATCTAATCACAAACAACCTTATTGTATGAATTGGTACGTAGCAAAAATAGTTTTCCAGATCATTAGCGGCGAGGGTAACCACCAGCCACAGTTTGATGAGCAGTTGCGCCTGGTAAGCGCCGATAACGAACGTCAGGCTTTTGAAAAGGCTTGCGTAATGGGTCGTGAAAATCAGGATAGGTTTGAGAACGTTCAGAAACAAACCGTACAATGGCAGTTTATTGATGTGGCCGAACTAAACCCGGTAAGTGAATTAACCGACGGTGCCGAACTATACTATAACATTCACGAAGAAGCTGATGCCGAATTATACATTAAATGGACGCATCATAAATCGGCCCTGTTAAACAACGCGGCACACGCAACCTGTTAAGCAATCAATTTTGGCAAATCACCAATCTACATACTCAAAAATAAGCATCGCCTTAGCAACTTGTGTGCTGGTATGGGCCCTTATGCAGGCCTATATTGTTTACAGTTTTGGGTTTAACATGTATATTGCCGCTACCGATAGTGCCGTTTATACTGTATTATTAGCCGCCGCATGCTGGCTTATTAACAATAACTTACGCTATTACCAGCCGGGCACTAAAGGCTATGTTAACCTGGTGGTTTGGTGCGCCGCCCTATCGGGATTATGTATTTTGATAGCACGCTGGGGTTTGCCATTAATCATATTAGATAAAGGTTATAAAGACTTTTTATCCAACTCGCTTACCATCCGCTTTTTCATCAGCTTTTTGGCTGTAGGTTGTATGGCTATGGTGAGCTTTATCTTTTACAGCCAGGTTGATCAGAAGAAAACCGAGAAGCGCAAATTTGAAGCCGAGCGCTTAGCCCGCGAAGCCGAGCTATACAATCTGCGCCAGCAATTACAACCCCACTTTTTGTTCAACAGCTTAAACTCTATCAATGCCTTGATCGGGATAAGGCCGGACGAGGCTCGAAAAATGATCCACCAGCTTTCCGATTTCCTTCGCGGGACATTGAAAAAGGATGATCAAGAACTGGTGCCTTTGGTTGATGAGATGGCACATTTGCAATTGTATCTGGATATCGAAAAGGTACGTTTCGGTCACCGGTTGATCACCGAGATCAGTTGCGATAAAAAGAGCAACGAAGCCTTATTACCTGCCATGTTGTTGCAGCCAATTGTCGAAAATTCTATTAAATTTGGCTTATACGATACCACCGAAGCCGTAACCATCAGTATCCGTGCCGAGGTTAGCGATAATTATTTAGTTTTGATGGTACAAAACCCATACGATTCACAAACCACCCGTCCACGCGCCGGAACAGGTTTTGGTTTAAGCGGAGTGCAACGCCGCCTATACCTGCTGTTCGCCCGTAACGACCTGGTTGAAACGCATGCCGAAGACAATACTTATACAACCATTATAAAAGTACCCCAAGCAACAACATGAAACGAGCTTTAATTATTGACGACGAACCCTTAGCCCGTTTAATTGTAAGGGAGTATTTGATGGCCTATCCGGAAATTGAAGTACTACAGGAATGTGGCGACGGCTTCGAGGGCGTAAAAGCCATTAACCAATACCAGCCCGATCTGATCTTTCTGGATGTACAGATGCCCAAAATAAACGGCTTCGAAATGCTGGAACTGGTTGAAAATCCGCCATCGGTAATCTTCGCCACCGCTTTTGATGAATACGCCATTAAAGCCTTCGAAACCCATGCTGTAGATTACCTGTTAAAACCCTTCAGCAAAGAGCGTTTTGGCAAAGCGGTAGAAAAATGGCTCGGCCAGTCAACCCCGGCACAGGCTCAAAAAGTTGCCGACGATATGCTTAACTCAACCGTTGCCGCCTCACCGGCCCAACACGAGCGTATTGTAGTTAAAACCGGAACTAAGGTTAAGATCATCCCCGTTCAGGATGTGCAATACCTGGAAGCTGATGATGATTACGTAAGCATCCATACGCAGGAGGGTTCTTTCCTGAAGAACAAAACCATGAGCTTCTTCGAGCAAACTTTAGATCCCCGCCAGTTTGTCCGTGTACACCGCTCCTACATCTTAGCCGTACAACAGATCACCCGGATAGACCCCTATGAGAAGGATGCGCATATCGCCATCTTAAAATCAGGAGCTAAAATTCCGGTGAGTAAAACAGGATATGTAAAGTTAAAAGGCGTGTTGGGAATCTAATGATGTCATTTCGATAGAGCAAGGGTGGGAATGTGTGGTGGGGCGAAAGAGAAATCTTCTGCATCATTCTCTTCGTCCTAATCGCAGAAGATTTATCCTCACCCCAGTGCTTTCCCCATCGCTATTCGTCGAAATGACACCAGGATTCTATACCGGACTCGATTATTTACAACTCCCCTTCTCGTTTGCGCATAAACCATTCGGCGCTTAGCAGAGCCAGTATCAGCACAAACACCCATTTCTCATCTACCAGGTCACGATAGTTCTTATCATCGTAAACAATGGTTTTGATGTTCTCGTTCTTGCGGATCAAAGCAGCCAGTTGGTGTATCTGCGATGGCATGAGCATTTGTCCGCCATTATCTTTAGCCAAATTATACAACAAATGATGATCGGCAGCGCTTTGTCGGGTTTCGGCATTAAGCGGCTTAACAGCCAATTGGCCGCTTGCGGTTAAGGTTTTATCGCCCAGCTTAGTGCTCGATGCATAGGTATAATCATCAGGCGGTAAAGTGCCCGCGTTAAGTTGATAACTCTGCCCGTTACGGGTAAAAATGAAACTATAGGTTTTGCCCGATTTACTTTTCAAGTCTATCTTCACGTCCGGCGTGTTGATCAATTCCAAAGCATCATTATAAAGCTCGGCATTCAATATCACATCCTCGCTCTCATCAAATACGTTCTTTGCAGGATAAACCCTGAAACGGCTATGATCACCTTTAGCGGTAAGGTACTGCACCGATTGGCTGAGCAATTCATCAACCGCGCTGTAATTACCGTTAGCAGCGTATTCGGCCAAGCGCCATTTCCAGATTCCCTCGGCGGTAAGCACAGCAATACGGGTTCCTGCGTCTTCACCAAAAGCCAGTAGTGGGTACGATGTTTCAACACTACCTATCTTCTGCTTCAATAAAACAGACTGTGCCGATGGCGCACTGTAATTCCCGAAAGGTGCCAACAATGGCGGCAACAAAGGCAATAGTCTCCGGGTAGAATCGCTCAAAGTAAAGGCCGAAAAATCCGGCTTGGGCGAAGCGAAAACCTCCTGCATATCATAGCGGGTCATGTTGATCTGGATGATCTTTTGCAGCCGGTTAACCTGGTAAATATCGGATTGCGCACCAATAATATACCAAAGCGGAATCTTCAATTTAGTCAACTGATTTTGCAAAGCCGCAGGCATTACAGAGCGCATGGCAGGCAACTGATACAAAATAACCACGCTGTAAGTGCTTAGTTTAGCCAGATCAGCCTCGGTAACCAAACTGGTTTTGATCTCGTAATTGCGGTTACTTTCTAACGATGCCTTAATAGCGCCAATATCCGGATGCGTACCATTATACAGCAACAATATTTTTTGCTTCACATCCAAAACCTCTACATAAATGGTTTCGGTATTGTTGGCTGTGGAGATCTCATTAGCGATAGGTTGCAGACTGATCGTAAACTTGTGGATCCCCTTCCTATCCGCATGTAGTTTTAATGGGATAACCTTCCGGAAATCGTTTGCCGGAACAGCGATGCTTTGGTTAGAAATAGAGGCCCCATCCTCGCTCACATTCATCCGGATGTTCTCACCTTTACTCTGGTAAGCTTCGGTTAAAACCTCAACCTCAAAATCGTTACCCAGAAAGGCGGTTTTGTTATAGTTTACATTCGCGATAAGCAGATCACGCTTAGGCACGGTATCACCCAAAGCAATAGTATAAATATTGGTCTTTAAATTTTTAGCCACATATTGCGGACTGCTCCCCTTATTATAAATACCATCGGTAGCTAAAACCAATGCGCCAATATTCTGATTAGCGAACCTATCCGTCAATCCCCTGAATGCTGCCGAAATATCAGTCTGCTTACCATTAAATTTTTTAGATAAACTATCTTTCAGATCATTAGAGAAGTTAAACTCCCGTACATCATAATCACTACCCAAAGCCTTTTTTAATTCACCCAATTGGCTTACGAATTTAGCCGGGTCAAAATCTTTAGGTTTGAAAAGTGGGATAGACGATGAATTATCCTGGGCAACCAGCACCAAAGGTTTTTCGGGCCTGCTGCTTACCGATTTGATGAGTGGAGATAACAACAGCAACGCAATTACCGCAACAGTAATTGCACGCGCGGCGCTTAAAAGGTATAATGTCGTTTGGGAAAGACTGGTAGGTTTACGGTACAGCAACCATGCATATAATGCACCAAGCGCCAGGCAGGCCAAAACCCACCATCCCGAAACCGAACCCCAGCTTATAGAAAACAAAAACAGCATATCGTTTTGTAAATATGCTGTTTTTTTTTCAAGCTGCAAGCTTCAAGTCGCAAGCTACAAGTTTTAGTTTGTAACTTAATTATTGCTTGTAGCCTGAAGCTTGTAACTTGAAGCTTACTATAACATTCCGCCATCAACCGGGATAACTTGTCCGGTGATGTATGATGCCATATCAGATGCCAGGAACACGCAACAATTAGCCACATCTTCAGGCTCGCCGCCACGTTTTAGGGGGATACCAGCTTCCCAACCTTCAACCACTTTAGGATCTAATACCTCAGTCATTTCGGTTTTGATAAAGCCTGGTGCAATTACGTTGGTACGGATATTACGTGAGCCTAACTCTTTAGCGATTGATTTTGAGAAACCAATAATACCCGCTTTTGATGCCGCGTAGTTGCTCTGCCCTGCATTACCCTGTACACCAACAACTGAGCTCATGTTAATAAACACACCCGCGCGGTTTTTCATCATTATCTTAGATGCTACTTTGGTCACGTTGAAGATCGATTTCAAATTCACGTTCATCACCTCGTCCCAGTTCTCTTCGGTCATGCGCATCAGCAAACCATCTTTAGTGATGCCGGCGTTGTTCACTACTATATTTAAAGTACCAAAATCGGCAACAATATCGCTGATCAGTTTTTCGGCTTCGTCAAATTTTGATGCGTCAGAACGGTAGCCTTTTACTTTGGTGCCAAAGTGCTGCAGTTCCTGCTCAAGGGCCAGTCCTTTTTCAACCGACGATAAATAGGTGAAAGCAACGTTCGCGCCATGTTCAGCAAATTTCTCGGCTATCTTGCGGCCAATGCCTTTTGATGCGCCGGTAATGAGTGCCGTTTTTCCTTCGAGTAATTTCATGTAAGTATCAAATGATTTTTTATACAGGTGGCGAAGTTAAAATTTTTTTCATGCAGTTCATAGTTGGCACCTATTTTACCTGAAACACAAGGAAAAATATAATGTGGAAGGTATTAACAGCGGTAAAATAATCGTCGGTTATTAATAAGGTATCCGTCCATTAATTTTTTGTTAAATTAATCCCTAATATTCAGTTTTTTACTTCGGTATCCGCTATAAAAATCACTACTTTTGCGGCTCTTAAACAACACTATTCATGAGCAGTTCTGTAGCTATAAAAAACGCCCTTATTTCCGTATATTATAAAGACAACCTGGAACCCATTATTCTGGAGCTTAAACGCCTTGGTGTCAAAATTTATTCAACCGGTGGTACCGAGGATTTTATCCGTGGCCTGGGTGTTGATGTGATAGCTGTAGAAGACCTCACCTCTTACCCATCCATTTTAGGTGGTCGTGTTAAAACCCTGCACCCTAAGGTGTTCGGTGGTATTTTAGCCCGTCGCAGCTTTGATGGTGATCAGCAGCAACTGGCTCAATACGAGATCCCCGAAATTGATCTGGTTATAGTCGACCTGTACCCTTTCGAAGAAACCGTAAAATCGGGAGCGGGCCACGATGATGTGATCGAGAAGATCGATATCGGCGGTATCTCATTGATCCGCGCCGCTGCCAAAAATTATAAAGATGTAACCATTATCGCGTCAAAAGATGATTACGCCGAACTGGAAAATATCCTGAAAACACAAAACGGCGAAACTACTTACGATCAGCGCCGCGCGTTTGCCAAGCAAGCTTTCAATATCTCATCACACTACGATAGCGCTATTTTCAATTACTTTAACCAGGATTTTAGCATACCGGTATTTAAACAAAGTATCCAAAAAAGCCAGGTTTTACGCTACGGCGAAAACCCGCATCAAAAAGGTATTTTCTACGGTAACCTGGATGCCATGTTCACCAAGCTGAATGGTAAAGAGCTATCCTACAATAACCTGGTTGATGTTGATGCCGCCGTAGCCTTGATCGACGAATTTACCGAGCCTACCATCGCCATATTAAAGCATACCAACGCCTGTGGTGTAGCTTCGCGCTCTTTTATTAAAGAGGCCTGGTTAGATGCCCTGGCTTGCGATCCCGTTTCTGCATTTGGTGGTGTGATCATCGCTAACGACGAGATCAATGCCGAAACCGCTGCCGAGATCAGCAAATTATTCTTCGAGGTGTTAATTGCCCCGGCTTATACTGATGAGGCGCTGGTTTACCTGACTGAAAAGAAAAACCGCATCATCCTGATCCGCAACCCTGTCGAGCTGCCTGTTAAGCAATTTAAAACCTTGCTGAACGGTGTTATTGAACAGGATAAAGATTCAACCGTTGAAGGACCAGACCTGATGAAACCAGCCACCGCGAAACAACCAACCGAGCAAGAACTGCGCGATTTGTTCTTCGCTAATAAAGTGGTTAAACATACCAAATCAAACACCATCGTATTCGCTAAGAATAACACTCTAATAGCCAGCGGTGTTGGTCAAACCTCACGCGTTGATTCGTTAAGGCAGGCTATTGTTAAAGCTCATGCTTTTGGTTTCGACCTGAATGGCGCGGTTATGGCGTCCGACGCGTTCTTCCCATTCAATGATTGTGTGGAAATTGCTGCCGATGCCGGAATTACCGCTATATTGCAACCCGGCGGTTCAATAAAAGATCAGGATTCGATCAAAATGGCCGACGAAAAAGGCATAGCTATGGTAATGACCGGGGTGCGCCATTTTAAACATTAATGAGATGTAAATATTTCATTAAAATAGCGTTATAAATTACTAATTTGCACACAGATACGATATTAAGAATAAGTAAACCTTACACACAATTTCAAACTCGAACTTGTTAAATACGGATTAAACTGTTCATCATGTGCAGTCAAATTCGTGTTAATACGTTCTTATTATTTAACTTTGCAAATTCTTTGAACACGAACGAATATGGGTCTTTTTAATTTTTTCACGCAAGAAATTGCGATTGATTTAGGTACCGCGAATACACTTATTATACATAATGATAAAGTTGTTGTTGATGAACCTTCGATAGTTGCCTTTGACCGTACCACCAATAAGGTGATCGCCATCGGCCGTCAGGCTATGCAGATGGAAGGTAAAACACACGATAATATACGCACAGTTCGCCCATTGAAAGATGGTGTAATTGCCGATTTTAACGCTGCCGAGCATATGATCCGCGGAATGATCCGCATGATCAACAAAGGCAAAGGCTGGTTTTTCCCGTCGTTGCGGATGGTGATCTGTATCCCATCGGGTATTACCGAGGTTGAAAAACGTGCTGTGCGCGATTCGGCCGAGATTGCCGGTGCCAAAGAGGTTTATTTGATTCACGAACCAATGGCAGCTGCCGTAGGTATTGGTATTGATGTGGAAGAGCCAATGGGTAACATGATCATCGATATCGGCGGTGGTACTACCGAGATCGCGGTTATCGCCTTATCAGGTATCGTTTGTGATCAATCCATCCGTGTTGCGGGTGATAACTTCGACAGCGATATCGTTCAATACATCCGTCGCCAGCACAACATCATGATCGGCGATCGTACTGCCGAGAAGATCAAAATTGAAGTTGGTGCCGCTTTACCGGAATTAGCCGAGCCACCTGCGGATTTCGCTGTTCAAGGTCGTGATTTGATGACCGGTGTTCCGAAACAAATCACTGTATCCTATACCGAAATTGCACATTGCTTAGATAAATCGATCTCCAAAATAGAAGAAGCGATATTGAAAGCCTTAGAGATCACCCCTCCCGAGCTTTCTGCTGATATTTACCAAACCGGTATTTATTTGACTGGTGGTGGAGCATTGCTGCGTGGTTTAGATAAACGTGTTGCTGCTAAAACCAAATTACCGGTTCATGTTGCCGAAGATCCGCTTCGCGCCGTAGTACGTGGTACTGGCATAGCTTTGAAAAACATAGGTAACTTTAAATTTTTAATGCAATAATTTAGATATGAGATGTTAGATATGAGATTTGAGACAGTTCGTTGTTTTAAATCTCATATCTCACGTCTCAATACTCAAATCTCACACCATGCGTAACCTTTTGATATTTATCAGCAAGTACAACGCATTCTTCCTGTTTGTTATATTCGAGATAGCATCGCTTATATTGCTGCTCAATTATAACTCTTTTCAAAAAGCTACTTACATCACTTCTTCAAACAATGTTACCGGCGCTGTAAACACTAAAGTAAGCGAGGTGAGCGCGTATATGTCTTTAGGCCGTGTAAATGATAGTTTAGCAAAAGAAAACGCAATGTTGCGTAACGAGCTAAAATCATCGTTTTATATTGATACACTGGCCAAGCGCACTGTTAAAGATACCGTTTATAATCAGCAATACCAATATATTCCCGCCAAGGTGATCAGTAACTCAACTAACAGGCACAACAACTATATTACCATTAACCGCGGCAGTAAAGATGGCATAGCTAAAGATATGGGTGTGATAACCAGCTCGGGAGTAGTTGGACTGGTAGTTAAAACTACCGAACACTTTGCCAACATACAATCGGCACTAAATGGTAATACACGTATTAGCGCCATGATTGCCGATAATAAAGAGATAGGGATTTTTACCTGGGTGGCCAGCCTTAACCCCCACCAGGGTTTATTGATGGATGTATCAAACAACGTTAAGCCCAAACTTGGCGAAAGGGTGGTAACATCGGGGCAGTCGTTATACCCTGCCGGAATACCTATTGGTAAAATAAGCGACCTGCATGCCAAAGAGGGCGGCCTATTTTTAAATATGTACCTTGATCTGGCTGTTGATTACAGCAAGTTAGAATATGTTTATGTGGTAATAAACAAACTGGCCAATGAACAGGCCGAAGTAGAGGCCCTGCCAAAAAAAGATAAGGATGAGTAGGATAATATTGATCAACCTGATACGGTTTGTGGTGCTGGTATCGCTGCAGGTGTTTTTGTTGAAAAACATTACGCTATATGATTTAGCTACGCCGTACACTTATATCATGTTTATATTGCTACTGCCATTTGAAATACCCAACTTTTTACTATTTGCACTGGCATTTATACTGGGCCTCACCATTGATGCCTTTTACGATACTCCGGGCCTGCACGCCGCCGCCTGTGTGCTGCTGGCCTTTGTAAGGGTACTTTTTATCAATATCACTGTACAAAAAGATGGTTTTGATAATGAGCCCGAACCAACCTTAAGTGTAATGGGTTTCAGATGGTTTTTTGCTTATGTGCTCATACTAACACTCATCCATCATTTTTTCCTTTTCAACCTGGAAGTTTTCCGCCTATCCGAAATACAATATACCTTAAGCAGGTTTGTATTAAGTTCAGTTTTTACAGTATTTTTGATAGTGATTTCCGGATTATTGTTTTTCAGGAAAAAGGAACGTTAATGAATAGTTTTTTCGAACGCCGCTACGTTATTCAGGGTCTTTTTATTGTGATGGCTATAGCTTTGCTAAGCCGCCTCTTCTATATTCAGCTTATTGATGATCATTATACAACATCGGCCAAATACAACGTATTAAAGCGGGTTATACAATACCCTAGCCGCGGGGCTATTTTTGACAGGAATGGTCAACCCCTGGTTTTGAATGAAGCTGTTTACGATATAATGGTAGTACCGCGCGAAGTAAAAGCTTTTGATACGGTAAAACTTTGTGAACTTTTGGGCATTGACAAAGCTGGTGTTGAAAAGCGCTTAAAAAAAGCTTTGGTATATTCCAGGGTATTAGCTTCACCGTTTGAAAAACAGCTCTCCAGAAAAGCATATACCACCTTCGTCGAGTTTCAACAAGAATTTCCTGGTTTTAGCAGCATTTCACGTAGTGTTCGCACCTATCCGGATTCGGTTGCGGCCCAATTTTTAGGTTATATCGATGAAGTTAACGATTTGGATATCAAACGTTCAAATGGGTATTATAAACGTGGTGATTATATTGGCCGGAGCGGCGTAGAACGTTCTTACGAAGACTCACTGCGTGGGCAGCGTGGTGTAAGGAATTGGTTAGTTGATTCAAAAGGCATTAAAAAGGAAAGTTACCTTAACGGATTGGAAGATACAGCGGTTGTTGCAGGTGATCCGCTGATTTCGTCGTTAGATCTGAAAATTCAAAAACTTGGCGAAAAACTGATGCGCAACAAAGTAGGTAGTATTGTAGCCATTGAACCCTCAACCGGCGAAATACTGGCATTTGTGAGCAGTCCAGGATATGATCCGAATGTAATGGTGGGAAGAGATAAGGGTAATAATTATATCGAATTAAGTAAAGAACCCTATCGTCCCCTATTGGTAAGGCCAATACAAGCACGTTATTCACCGGGATCATCATTCAAGCCGCTAAGTGCGCTAATTGCTTTACAAGAAGGTGAAATAACACCCCAAACCACATACGTATGTAATGGCGGTTATTGGGCTGGCAATCACTTTGTAGCTTGTACCCACCACCATGGTGTTGTTAATTTAGCGGGCGCTATAGCGGGCTCTTGCAATGTATATTTTTGTAGTGTTTTCGACAGGTTGATGAATAACAACGGCAATCAATTTACACGCAGCAATTTTGTAGATTGGAAGAAGAAAGTTAATTTATTTGGTTTAGGAAGAAAACTGCATATTGATATGCCTTACGAAAGCAGGGGATACATGCCCGATACCAACAAGTACGATAAAGTATTTCGTGGTAGCAAATGGCGATCGAGCACCTTTATCTCGTTAGCTATAGGGCAGGGAGAGGTTGAGGCAACTCCGTTGCAACTGGCTAATATTGAATGTGTGATTGCTAATCACGGTTACTACTACGAACCCCATTTAATTAAAGGTATAGGCACTAAATCGGTTGTTAAAAAGGAATTTACCATCAAAAATGATGTTGATATAGATCAAAAATATTTTGAACCGGTTATTGATGGCATGCAACAGGTTGTTGAAAGTGGCACCGGCGCAGCTTCAAGAATACCCGGAATTGTGATGTGTGGTAAAACGGGCACAGTGCAAAACAACCACGGTAAAAACCACTCGGTATTTGTGTCTTTTGCTCCGCGCGATAATCCAAGAATAGCCATTGCCGTAGTAGTTGAAAACTCGGGTCAAGGTGCGGAATGGGCAGCGCCTATTGCCAGTTATATGGTTGAGAAGTATTTGAAAGATACTACAACAACCCGCCCATCGGGCAAAACGGTAGAATGGCTGAGCGCGCAAAATTTGCTGCCGGCCTTAAAAACCGACGCTCCTGTTGTTGCCGATCCTAAAAAAGCAACTGCCGATTCGCTAAAAAAAGCACAAACAGATAGTACCAAACAAAAGAGTGCATCGCGTAAAGCAAAACACGAGTCTAAAACCTTAGCGGCTGTCCAAATAAAGAAAGAGGAAAATGAGCAATAACCAACGCAGTTTCTTTTTTAATGTGGATTGGGTAACGGTGCTCATCTATCTGGCGTTGTGCACCATTGGCTGGTTCAATATTCACGCCGCGGTTTATGACGAAACGCACCCTAATATTATGGACCCGGCAACCCAATACGGCAAACAATTCATCTGGATAATGGGAGGTATTGTTTTAGGTGGCGTTGTGTTATTGCTGGATAGTCGTTTCTTTAGTGCGCTTACGCCTATATTTTATAGTGTTACTTTAGTTTTATTGATATTGGTACTGGTTGTGGGGCGTAATGTTGGCGGTAACCAGGCCTGGATAGCTTTAGGATCATTCAGGTTACAACCATCCGAATTTGCCAAGTATTCTACCTGTTTATTGCTTGCGCGATATTTGAGCAGTGTAAATGTTAAAGTAACGGAACTAAAATCGTTATTGATTGCCCTCATGATCATTTTTGTGCCGATGATCATGATCAAAATGCAACCCGATGATGGCTCAACGTTGGTATTTTGCTCGCTGATATTTGTACTTTACCGCGAAGGTTTGTCTGCCAATGTTTTGATACTGGCAGGGATATTTATCACGCTGTTCATCTTCGGTTTACTGGTTAAACCTATTTATATAATTGGCGCCATACTCATCATCACGGGTTCGGTAATTGCCATCTTCAGGCGCAACAAGCAGGTGATATTGCTTACTAGCGCGGCTATGGTGTTATCTATCGCTTTTATACTTACCGTTCCGTTTATCTACACGCATATTATTAAAGAGCACCAGCGTGTTCGCATTGATGAGTGGCTGGGGCGCGCCTCAAACCTAAAGGGCGCGGGTTATAACGTTAACCAGTCCAAAATAGCTATTGGCTCGGGTAAGCTTTGGGGCAAGGGTTATTTGCAGGGTACGCAAACCCGTTTCTCGTTTGTACCCGAGCAGAGCACTGATTTTATTTTTTGTACCGTTGGCGAAGAGTGGGGTTTTGCAGGATCAGTAACAGTAGTTGGCTTATACCTCTTTTTGATATTGCGAATAATTTACCTCGCCGAACGACAGCGAGCGCCCTTCTCGCGGATCTATGGATATGGGGTGGCTTGTGTAATATTCTTCCACTTTTTTATCAATATAGGTTTAACCATTGGGGTGGTGCCTGTAATTGGTATCCCGTTGCCTTTTGTTAGCTATGGCGGATCGTCACTCTGGAGTTTTACGCTATTGCTGTTTACGCTGATCAAGCTGGATTCTAACCGGATGGGTGCGATTAACTCGTAATATTGACTCTGGTATAGCTGCTCGGCTTCCGTACGATTGCCACGCTATCGCTCGCAATGACACACAGTTTTTATATTTACGCCGGAAAACGTCTCTGTAAAAGCTCGTAAAATTTATCGGTTGTAGCTTGTTTAGCTTCCCAATTATTTTTGGTGTAGTAGTTGATCTTTAAAAAGTTATCGGCTTCTTCAAAGCGGCTAAAGCGGTTCAATATTTCTATTGCTTCGCCATAAGCCATGCTGTACCCGTTAAACAAATCACGAACATACATCAGTTTATCGTTCAACGTAATGGCCGATTTCAGATCAGCTATAGGCTGTAACTCCGAATGGTGCGACGTGCTTGCTACTTGTGCCGATAGGATCTGGTTAATGGTAATTAATGGTTTTTCCTCAGTATCCTCAATCACAATTTGCGTTTGGATAACTTCGGGTTCAGGTATAACCGGCTCTGGCTCCGGTTGAATTACTTCCACCTCAGCAACTACTTCTGCAACAGGTTCTTCTTCCTCAAGCTCCTCTATCTCAACTTCCATTTCTTCTTCCGTGGCCCATTCTTCATCGGCTCTTAGTTCCTCATCAGCATCCGGATATACGGGTTCATCTAAAACCAGTTCGTGGCGAATAATGGGTTCAGGTACATACTCCTCTTTAATGGGCTCCTGTATCAGTTGTTCTTCATCATCGTTCACTATCTCATCCTCGCTTGGGAAATTAAGTTGGGGCTGTTGCTTTTCGGGTATGGTTGTTTTAATTACAGGCTCAAAATACTTAGGCTCTTCGGCTACCCGCTGGCGGAATTGTTTTGCCTCCTGGTTATTCAGTTTGCGAAGTATTTCGATATGATCGGTTAAAAAATGAGCATTGGCAACAAATAGTTCCAACTCGATATCATTGATATCATCGCGGTTCAATTGCGTAAGATCGTATTGTTCACGAAGTTCGATAATTATGATGCCTATCTTTTTCAGGATCTCATTCTTAGTCATAAATACGCTGCTGTAATGTTGGTAAAATACTTAGTCAAAAGTACCATTTAATTCTGATATTTGAGCCCAATAAAGGGTTAACGATGCTATTTAGTGAAGATGTTTTTAAGCGCCGCAGTGAGTATGGCGGCAGTATTGAGTTGATATGCGGTTCGATGTTTTCGGGTAAAACCGAAGAGTTGATCCGCCGTTTACGTAGGGCGCAGATAGCAAAGTTAAACGTCGAAATTTTTAAACCTAAAACCGATACCCGTTATGATGATACCGCCGTGGTATCGCACAATTTAAATTCTATTCACTCCACCCCTGTCGAAAACTCGTCGTCAATTTTATTACTGGGTGGCAACACCCAGGTTGTTGGTATCGATGAGGCGCAGTTTTTTGATGATGAACTACCTGAGGTTTGTAACAAGCTGGCAAATAAAGGTATTCGTGTAATTGTAGCCGGTTTGGATATGGACTTTTTAGGCAAACCCTTCGGACCAATGCCCGCCATTATGGCCATTGCCGAATCGGTAACCAAAGTACACGCCGTTTGTGTAAAATGCGGTAACCCAGCATTATATTCGTATCGTTTGGTGCATAGTGATGCCAAGATACTTTTAGGAGAAAAAGAAACTTACGAGCCGAGGTGCAGGATCTGTTTCCATTTGGATTAGTTGTCCCGATCTTCGCGTTTAACTAACAGCACTTCATCACCATCTAAAAACAGGTAACCGTATTCGTAATTAAAAGTATATTGCTTGCCGGTTTGCGTTTGATAAATACTGGTATGATGATCAAAATCAAAGCCCTTTGCCGAGAGCTTTTTGCGGGTGGTTTTGGTTTTGCCTGTGGGATTTAACTCTTCTAATATCCTGCGGTTCCGTTTTAGTATGTTATTGATATTGCGTACCAGGTTATAGCTATCGCTATTGAGTTGGTTATTATAGTTGTTTCGACATTGATCGTTACAGAATTTTTTGTCGGCACGCCCGTGCAACACTTCGTTGCAATCCAAACAATATCTGATTTCTGCTGGCATAATAAATTAATCTTTAAATAAAGATAATCAATTATTTATCCGTTTGCA
>Ga0116227_10009963_pt1 | contig 16903 bp, 8 predicted proteins | sample S1TSphgellanicum_FD_89693 | JGI IMG/M metagenome (GOLD analysis project Ga0116227, IMG submission 89693) | Host-associated microbial communities from peat moss isolated from Minnesota, USA - S1T2_Fb - Sphagnum magellanicum MG | ecosystem: Host-associated > Plants > Peat moss > Unclassified...
AAGCTTTTTTTTTCACATCACAAAATTGAAAAAAGTACCCTGGTTCCAGTTTGTTTTTTCTTTTTTTGGATTCTGAGGGACTTGACCACAAGCTCCACGTTTTATAGAACTGTTACAAAAACCAAACCTTGGAACTAGACTTAGTGCTGGAACCATAACCTCAAGTGCTACTACCCCGTAGTACCTTGGCCATTTCAACACATGTCCGTGGAATAATTAATTAATTTTGAAATTTTCATTTTTTTAGATGGAATATTCTAAATATTCACTATTCTCCTTCACAATATTTTTTTAATTGGGAAGAAATGATTTTTTAAAATTTCAACATTTTTTGAAAATAATAAAATTAGTGTCAAATTGGTCAAGGTACTACTACTAGGGTATCCTTTTTAAAATAGGTTTGGGTATCTAGGTAGGTAGGTAGGTCACACTTTATTGCAAAGGTTCAAGGTAGTGCCAAGTAAGCTGTACTTTTTTCTCCAGGTGGCAACTTTGGTACTTGGTACCACCTACCCGATCTCAGGCAAAGTGGAGTTGAATGGTGTGCACCTGATTTGGAATTTGTTTCGAGGACTGAGCCAGAACTAAGGTCTACAAGTAAGGTTTTTTTTTTTTTTTTTTTCCTTAAAAATTTTGGGCCCTGCCCTCACAGGGACAGGGACTATAGCATTGGATCCAACTTTTGAAAGTTTTACCTTATTAGAACCAGTTTTACATTAGGTGAACTGGTTTCTTGGATGAAAGTGTTTAGACTGAAAGTGTTTAGACTAGTTAGATTGGAATGGATCTTTTTTTGGTGTTCAGAGTGTGGACACAGTAGGTAGGTAGATGTACAACATCTTATCGATTGGCAGGGCCAGCGTGTTTATGGATGCCTTGTTTTATTTGGTGTGGAGGAGCACTAGTGGTGATCATCCCAAAAAAGGATTTAGCATTAATGGGTGACAAAGTTATTGGAAAAATCTCAAAACTGTAGAAAACCTGGCAAAAAAAACCTGACTTAACAATAGGAAGCTGTCTAAATTTTGGCGAAATTTTTATGAATCTGCAAAAGAATATTCCTATATATATTTGGAATATATATATATAATATTATTATTTAAATTTTATTGGGGTGAAATTTTGCACCAGTTTGTCCTGGAAATTTAGGAATTTAAAAAAGTGGGCTAAGAATATCATTTTCACCTCACAAATTATAATAGTAAACACACCTTTATAATTAAACTTTGCAAGAAAATGGTGTGAAACCCCATGTGCATTAGCTATGGTCAGGGTGTTAGGATCATAAGAACACTTTTATTTTTTTAAATTCACTTTTGTCGATTAGTCGACCATAATGATTGGCCCAACTCGAGTAATTTTTATTTTTTTTCAATTTCCTGATGGAGCCAGGGTGACACATATCCCTATGCAGATTTCGACTTAACTGGCAATACTATTTTGCCGTTATTTGAAGCAATGTTTAAAACTGTAGCCAGTAATCGTAAATGTGGCAGCTCCCCTCCTTAGATAATAATAATAATAATAATAATTCTGTCATTTTTAGGCAATTTTTATATTTTTTCAAAAACGAGAATTGGTGACAAAACATTCTGATTTCAGAAAACCATATCACCTTTTGACAAGTTTTCGACAAAACAATAAATCATTGCAGGGTAAATCGGTCGATGACTGAACACTTTAAGCGCCCACGGCAAGCCAGATCCAAGGGGAGGGCTCCATTGTTTCTGGTGTCCAAATAAAACTTGAACCTCTCCTCTTGGCACATCTGACACACTAACAATCATCGAAAATGGATTAAAAATGAGAAAGATACAACCCCCCAAAAATAAAAGGGTCAAGAACTCAAAAAAAACATACCACCAAACACTACAAAGGTCGATTCCAAAACACTCCAAAAATTCTTTGTATGTTGCTCTATTGCTATTAGAGTTCAGAAATGATTTGTAAAACTTCAGGTGGTGCTCTTATAGCACTTTAAAATGCTTAAAATAAATAAGAAATAAGAAAGTTATGAGGCTTGAAAGTAGTAAAGAGATTTTTTTTTTAAAACATGTTTTTAAATTTAGAAAGCTTAATTTTCTTATTGTTATTTTTTCATTAATCATTCTCCTTTGCACTTCAAAGATGAATTCTAGAGCTTGAAGTAGCGTCCCCATATCATTTTATATCACTCAAAATGAAGCACATATGATGAAGATATAAATAAGTGTTCAATCATAGGCAGCGAGTCGATGATGAGCCGGTCTACCCTAGTGGAGAGACTTCAGTAGTCCCTCGGTTTGTTTAGTGGACGTTTTCCTGTTTATGGGTCAGAACCAGTGCTGACGGGTTGGTTATTTAGTTTTGACCCGATTATTAATAAACCTATCAGAAGTTGATTATTGATTTTTTTAATAACCGGATGATAACCTAACCTAACCATCTGGTATTGAATTTTCAAAATTTTTAATAACTTAAAGGAATGACCCGGTTATCATCCATGCAAGTCATCAAACCTAAAGCACTAAACATTTTAATGATAGAAAATAGAGAGGGGAGGAGTTTGTTGTCACAGGTCTGTTTACTGGCTACACTTTTAGTTTTTTTTTCCACCAGAAAACTGTAGCCAATTAAGATTGAAATCTGTCTGGGGAGGCTTGCCTAAACCCTAAACCCTAAACCCTAAATTGAAAAAAAAGACAAAACACTGGTAGGCTATAGACTTTAGACCACCAAATGTAAAAGTGGTCACTATTTTGCCAGAAAATAGTCTTATTGTGGCCACATAGAAACTGAGCCTAATAAAATAAGTCAATCTTTTGGCCCTTACCTCTTTGGAATACTTTCACTACTTTTGCACTTTCCAAAGCTTTTTTGCATCTAAGTAACTTTGTTTTTTTTTCTTTTTTTCTTTGTTTTTTGGACTTACTTTTTGCAGGCAAAGTAAGAGAATGAATGGCAAGTCAACAAGCATGTCTAAGTGCTCATCCTGGGTGCTGTATAAAGTGGGTTAGAAAAAGCTCTAAAGAATATGTATTCATTGTTTTAAAACTTAATTTGGGTTGTGCACTAGGATAGGAAGATCCAATCTGTCTGGGCCTGTGTTAGGTAAGTTTGTCAATTATAGATATAGTGTGGCCTGTACCATTGGCCCAAGTGTGAATTCTAAAATTTATAGTTTTGATTTTGTGGGATTTTTATTGAATTTTGTATAAAAAATATTAAGAAAAATTCAATACATCTTGCATTGTAGGTATGAAAAGTCACTTGGATAATATCATTCATCAAGGGCTTTCAACAATTGTCAAGAGTGAACCCCAATCTTTCTCTTTTTTTTGTTTTAGTTTTTGTTGAATTTTCAATGACAAAATTGTTCAATATTCAACATTGTGAACCCTTCCTCATTGATAGCTTTTCAATGGCACCAACATCATGGGGAGCACCATGATTTAGGAGACCTTAACATGAGACACAAACAAATTACTTTCATTAATAGATAGATATCGAATTTGTACGAATAATAACATGTTTTTCAAAACATATCACCAAGGTAAAGGTATATAAGTATTTAGGTGTGTAAATCCAACACTACTAGAACAAGTCGCATTCAAACTAGGAATGATCATTGAGCCTATGGAGATTTGACAAGCGTGATGGAGCTCACGAATTAAAGGAACAGCAGGAACCACATGTGGCATGTTGGGCTCGTCATTGTTGTTGCACTCTTGCAATGACAAGAAAGTGTATTTTAAAAAATTATTTAAGTTTTGTTTTGTTTTTTTTTCTTCTTTGTCTTTTTTTAATTTAAATTTTTTTAAAAAAGAAATTTAGGGCTTCTTGGGCTTTTGCATCCTAATGTGTTTTGGGTGTAGCCTTTTTTTGTATGGCTCCCTCTTTGCATCTTCGTTGGTTCAAGATGCCCCTTGTCCACATTGCTCCGGCCTTTGCACTTTAAGTAGTTTTTTGAAGCATGTTAAGAGTGCTCATCTTCATGTCAACCTTGCCTCCCAAGCTAACTAGGTTGTTTTGTCTTTGTTGGGTCTTCTACTCCTATGTTACACCTTAATTTTATCCCTATTACTTCTTGAGGTCATTTTAAAGTTCAGCCTAGCTTCATTTTGGGGTTGTTTAAAGTTCATTTTGCATGCCCTCATTTGTTTCATAAGATCCTTTGAACCATTCAGAATGAGGTCAAGCAGGCTTTTCGCTTATTCCTTGACTAAATTGTTCAAGATCCAATGGATGAGTTAACATGGTTCCTTTTCCTCATGTTGCCACGTTGGTGTTTGTGCTATATCGAAAAGGTCATTTAGGTTAATGAAAAATAAATTTCACCTTAAGAGGTTTATGGTGAGTGATTAATCTTCTCTTTAAGAGGAGTCCTCTCATGCCTCATGTGCTCCCCGTTCCCACCGCTCATTGGATAATTCTTTGACTAGCCATCTTTGCCAATGTCTAACTTTGGGTGGAGCCGAAGAATATAATCATGTTTTTATAGCTTTTTAGCCCATGACGCCAGTTATTCTTTCAAATGACATCATTGCAACTTGGTGTCAATTGCACCCCCTTCCATTAAACCATGTCCCTCCATTTTTTAAAAATTATTAATTTGAACACATCTTTATCCTATACATGACTTTGTTTGTACAAGCTTTAACCACTACTCCCCATTTATCTTCGGGTGGGCTATTTGGGATGTTTTATGAACATCTTTCGGGATGCTTCATACCAAAGGACCTAGCCTTGGGGATTTCAAAATTATTTTAGGCTTCTACTATTATTGCCTATGGAAACTAACATATTGTTGGCAATGGCAAAAAACACTAAAAGTTTTCGTCCTATTGACATAGGTGAGGTGTTTTTTCAACTTATTAGTCGTTCCATTGTCTTATAGCTTCAAGGGCTACTTCAAGAGCACTTATCCCCTAGTCAGTTTGAAATATCAACCCCTAGGGGTGTGAGACCATCCATTTTGGCATTAAAACCCTCTTCGACCTACACCCTAATTGAGTTATGATGCAAATCAATGTTGAAAATGTTTTTAATAACCTTTTTCACACTATTATTTTTAGAAAGTTACGAGATGTTAGGGTTCCTTTTATGAATTATATCTTTTTTATTAAGTTGTTTTATGGTGTTCATTTTTCTCTTTACTACCAACTTAAACAACATGAATAAGGGGTCACCATTATTGAATCATCTACAAGCATGAAGCAAGGTGACCCCTAAAAAGGTCTTTTATTTACCTTGGCCAATTATCAAACATTCCTAGAGATCATTACATGGGCCCCCAATCGTGTCTTTCCATCCCTAACAAACAGTACCCACATCGTGGGCCCCTTATGAATGAAACTATCCTTGCCTTTGACCACTTTTTGACCTAGTTAACCTTAGTTGGGATTAAGGTTAAAATGTCAAAGTGCAAGCTTTAGAATCTATCATGGATTTCTTTGGGCATAAAGAGTTTTCAAAGCTGCATTTTGGTCACAAATGGCTTACGCATTTTGGGTGTGCCAATGGGTTTTTTGAACTTTGTTACACATTTTTTGGATGAGGCTTCATCTTAGGACCTGTCACATATCAATGATTTTCTTCTCTTGGGAGATGCACATGTTGCTTTGGGCATTTTATTTTCATCTGTCACTTGTCAACCTTTTTATCTCACTTAGACAATACCTTTTTTTTTCCCTTCCTATCTCTTTTAGCAAGTTTCAACAATAAAGTTATGCAGATATGTGGGGACATTATGGGACTAAGGTCATGGGAGTCTATTCCAGGCCTTTTAACAAAGTGTTAGGCCCAACTTCCAATCTCCTTTAATGATATAATTGTTTTGTTTATGAAAGATTGTGCCCCATCTATTTTTCTAGGGAGTTGGGCTTTGGTGGCTCCATATATGTGCTCCAGGTTTTCCAAGGTAAATTGTTTCTTCAAATTAAAAATGATTTTTATCACCATGTCAATTGAACCATAAACTAGCTACATGAAGTAATCTAATAACATCTCCTCATCAAAATTTGACCAAACTCACTGTTAATCAAATTCCAATGACATCTTTTTTTAAATATCTAACCAAACCTATTGCCAATCAAATTCCAATGACATGTCCTACAAAAATGATTCCTTAAAATGTTCTCAAAAATCATACCCTTTCACCCAAAGAAACAAGTTAGATGAATCAACTAAATGATTAAGAAGCATTGACATGAAGAGGATGTGATTTTTTGTTCACAAGGAAATGGTACAAGCTATTGAAAATGGAAGCAAATTGATTGTTAAGTTTATTGATTGATCCGCACAACCAACTTACAAATTAAAGACAAAATAACTAAGGTTCATGAATAAATATTGTGAACACAACTAAAATATTTCAAAATTTGCAATCAATAATTAAATTATATTTAACAAAACATGGTTAGTGAAATCACTAAATTGACTTAAAGTCATGGGATTGATTTTCTTGAAAGATTCTTGCAAGTTTATAAATGGCATGTGACATTTTTTATTTTTTTCATAATTTTATTAAATGGCATCTAATGTCTTTTTCTTTCACTTAAGGTTTTAGCTTCTTTAAAATATAAAACATTATTTCTTTAACGAAATTTTAGATTGGATCAACTTTGATGATGGTCAAAGAAAGATGTGTGATCTAACTACAAAGGCTAAATTATAAACTTGGAGTGTGAACATGTGAGAAATAAAAACATGGTAAGTCATGTTTGTCTTAACACCTAACACCATGTGAACATGTAGAACATGTAGCAAAAACCAACTCTATTATTATTTTAATGCTTATTTTATGGTGTTGCATCTATTTAAAAACATTGCCACTAATATACAAAGTTAATATTAGGACAATATTTTAAAATGTGGCCTATGCTTTACAGTAATTGAAAGGTTAATAGGAAAATTTTATCAGCTTACATGAGGCATATTGTCTTTATATTTACCCATCAAATGTAAAGATTTACCTACCCAAAATTAGGGTTTTCCTTAAAAATAACATATGTGCTACTATTTTAGAACACAAACTAATTAGATGAAGATTTTGAACCATCAAAACTTGTATAAAATTTGGTCACCTTTTTTTCAATGCCCAATTTTAAGAAAATAGTTACATATATATCATAAAATAGAAACCAAGACATGTGTAGTGTGTACCAATGTTGGGTGGGCATATGGTTTATCATTTGCCAATCAAAGTTTTTTGAGAAAGAAAATAAATAGTCTAAAAGAAATTTCCATTTTTTTATAGTTTGGATAACAATTGAATATTAGGATTATGTGAAAAGATTATTACCATTGGATTTCCAATGCCTAGAATGAAGGTTGGCAAAAATGCATAGAAGCCTCAAGAAAAGATTACATTTTGAAATTGTTTTTGATGCATTGTTGATAAAATCATTGAAATTTATATTACCTTCTTCCTCCTTCCTTCAATCTCCTTCCCCCCCGCCTCATTTAGTCATGTTTTGTTTCATTTCAATAATGTGACACAAGTTATCATAAACAACTAATCCGTGAACAATAGGGTTTAACTTTCATTACATATTTAAAATTTTAGCATTAAGAAGCTTTTCAGCATTTAAGCTTGATTTTCACCTCCATCTTATACCAATAATGCAATATTGACTTCGAATGAAGGAGTTGAAGCTTGATTACAAAATATTGTTCGGTAAATGGGGGTTAGGTTTTGGAATAGTCACATCTACTTTTGGTTTAAAATGTGAGAATGATGTTGAGGTTAATTCTAAAAGGTAAGTTGAAGATGCATTTTTTCATGTGAAGGATGAATGTTCGTGCAAGTTTATTATTTTTTTGTGTTTGCATGTAAAGAACTTGTTTTTGGGGCTTTGGTTGCATGTGGTGATGGTAGAGCTTATGGCACATGGAAAGTTGGCAAATGTGATCTATTTGATGTTATTGCTTTGTTGAGGTGAATAAAATGGGATGTGGAAAAGTTTTGAGGGTGTCAATTTCGAATGGAAGTAATTTAGTTGTGATTTTTTATTAGGAATTGAATGTGATTTTGCTAGGATGCTTGGTGGGTTTTCATGGATGTATTTATTTTTTATTGTGTAGACTTTCTAGAATTCATGAAATGTATTCATTGAAGAAAACACAAAGGAGTGATGACAACGTAAAGCAATGTCACAAAACAAATAAAAAATGTGATTAGGAGGAAATTGGGTTGTTGGGTTTTTAAAGTGAGAGTGACATGTTTGATGTTGAGCTATGTAGTTTCCATTTTGTCAATTAAAGGGTTAAGTGTGTCTTGATATTTATGTTTTTGTTGATTTATCAAAATATCGAAACAAAGAAGATACGCATTTTGTGATTGGTTGTGTCCATAAATTCTTACCCACAAAAGACCTTGAAGTTTTGTGAGAAATATTATACTTATTATGGTTTTGAGGTGTTGAACGTGAAGATAAGTTGGAAAATGTGAGGAAGGAGAGATATCATTATGAAACTTGTAAGTTAATCAAGGTATGAATGTGGTTATTGTCATGATATTAAGGGGATATTATCACCAAAAAATAATAATAAATATCTTTTAAAGAAAATTTCAAAAAGATCTTTAAGAAATATGTTTAGAAGTTTTAATGTTTTAGAAAAATCCATGAAGAATATGTATAAAGGTTTTAAAAAGTTTGTAGAAAAGTTGTTGAAGAATATGTTTAGAAAATTTAAAAAAGATCCATGAAAAATTATGTTTGGTGGTTTTTAAAAGTTTCTAGAAAGATTGTTGGAAAATATTCATAGAAATTTTTAGAAAGATCTATGAAGAATATGTTTGGAAATTTCTAGAAAGATAGTTGAAGAAGATACTTAGAAGTTTTTAAAAAGATCATTGAAAAATATCCTTAAAAGTTTCTAGAAAGATTCATGAAAAATATGTTTGAAAGTTTTAAAAAGATGTAAAACTAACATAAGTTTCAAAAAAAAAAAGATGTAATTTTTTCTAAAGGAATAATTGATGGAGGTTTGTAGATGATGTGATTGATGATAGTTTATAAAAGATGTGGTCAACAAAAGCTTCTAGAAAATGTGGTTGGTGGAAGCTTTAAAAAAATTATTTAGTGTAAATTTATAGAAGGTTTGGTTGGTGGAACTTTCTAAGGTTGATGATCCTTTAAAAGGTTTCATTAGATAGTATAAGAAAAAGTTTGGAAGGTATCACCTTTTAATTTTGTTAACACAAGTTATGGCCTTTATACTTTTAGTTCATCTCATGTTTAACTTGTTTCATGTTTTGTTCAAACAATAAAATTGTTTAATTTTTGTTCATTATTAAGTTTTTTATTTGTTAAGTTTCTTAAGTTTTTTCAAGTTGTGCTTTTGCCTTATTTTTAATGGATACATGGTTGAAAATTGAATTTGCATTAGAAGATTTTTAATTTCAATAGAAGATGGTTGTCACAACTTTAATTTACGTGTGTGACAAACATTAAGAAGGACAACAAAATGTCATTTTCAAGGTGAAGAAAATTACATGTTTCCAAGTAAAAATATGCCCAAAAGTAAAGATAGGAAATAAAAAGAGGTAAGTGGGTTGGGAGAATGTTTTATGATTGATGCAAAAAAAAATTCAATCTTAACATTCCCAAGTGAATTTCCATTTTTGGAGTTCAAGTAGTCCTATGGATGTTCTGAAATTTTGGGTTTAAGCTACAAATAATGAATCTTATCCAAATTGAACTTTTTAAAAACATTTGTAAAGGCCATGAAATTTAGACATTGAAAGTGGGTTACATTTTTTATTTGGAGATTTGAATGCAAGTTATGACCAAAAGAAAGATTAGGAGTGACATATGTAGTTTGACTATTAACCATTAAAAATAAAAAATGAAGGTCAAATGATCTAAGATTGGAACATGCGATACAATACTAGAATGATTTGATTGAGGGCTACAACTTTGCAATTTGGAGTTCCTCCATCAAAGTTCATATGTAAGTGTTGTGAACTTAGAATGTTGTTGGACACACAACTTAAATTTTTTTTGGGGCTTTCACTTGTGAATCCCAAAAATTTTAGTCATTCCAATGTAATCCCCATCATTAATCATATAATATATTATATGAAGGAGGGTGGTGCCTCCTACCAAATTTGAAATGTATGAATTTAGATGAGTCCAAAACAAATTCGTCTAGAATTTGGCTCCAAATGCACAATTTGCCCTCTTATTTTGGGTTATGCATTTGAATGTGTTTGTGAACTCAACATGAGAAGCTCATCCTAATCTTATCCCAGATTTCCCATATGCCCCTCTTGTTCCAATATAAGGAACTAGAAAATACACCCTTTGCGTGCATGTCAATGGCATTGTGATTGGAGTTTGGTGCTTGGATTTCCTTGAATAAGTTCATGTAAGAAGAGTTAAGAATATGTCTTGTGTGTTTGTTGGTGTATCAATATACTTGTGTTAGGCTTGGTTCAAGAAGTTTGTTGTGATATTTTGAGAATTCCCTTGGAAAATCATTTTGAAATAAAATTGTTTTGAAGAAATGGTGGTGAAGTAGAGTATAGAATGTGAGTTAGTGTGTTGTTTTGTAGGTGCATTTGAGTGGCATTTTGCAATTGTGGGGTTGGGTAAAAAGCCAAGGACCTCAAAACAATTCAAGAGAGGTTTGACTCTTTGCGTCTTTGTAATATTTTTGGACACCTATTAGTTAGATTGCAAAAATCTCAAAGTTTTGGTTATTGTGAGGAAAGATTTGGGACATGTAACAAATTGTTCACCATCTCTTAGTACAAGTTAGACTTTGTTAATGTGATCATGTGGGTTGTTTTGTTCGGGATGAACCCTTCTATGTTCACCTAGTTCAAAAATTCATTATTGACCTTAATATTTCATAAAGTCCGATTGATCTGCTCCTTAATACCGTTATCTATATTATGCTATATATCCTCCAACAAACTTTATACTTGCCCACGAGTGGAGTGTACCCATGTTGGGTGGTTATGTTTTGTACTCAAATATACCTATGGGATGTACATTTATGTATAACCAACTTATTATTAGTACATACTTTCGTGAACCAAGTTGAACTTTGTATATGAATTTCATTGCTAAGGAACATAAATTATGAAGAGGGCATGTTAATTTTCCTTGTCAAATATGAGGAGCTAAGAGGTGCATATTTTTGGGAGCAAAGTCTAAATAATGTGGTTTTGGGTATTTTCCAATCCTAAATGTTTCCTTCCTAAAAGGACCCTAGTTTAATTATGGGCTAAAGTATCTCTTATGTGCAATATACTCTTATTTAAAAAATAATAATAAAGCATGATAGTATTATGGTATTATTTCTACTTTTTAAAGTTTTTTCAGAAGGTTAAGCAAAAATAACCATTTATAACTGTACAATGCGGGTATAGAGTGTCTTTGAGCCGACAAGAGCAAAACCGAGACCGACAACCCAAAAAACCTTATGGTTATTTGGAAACTCCTCACCTTATGGCTGGGATTAGACCACCAATATATTTGATCCGAGCTGCTTATAGTGGTTTGTACTCATACAAGTCACAATATGCTTGTTTTGCACCGATGAATTTGGTGGTTTTTCAAAAGAAAAAAAATTTCAGTATGACTTGAATTTTTTTAAAAACAATTCTTGCATCCGAGTGGAGTGAGATAGGCATTTTCCTTATAGAAAGCAATGGATTCCCCGGGATTAGTTTTGTGACAAAGCTGCCAAAAGCCAACAACATTGGCCCCCCCTCCCCCCCCTCCCATGTAGTTGAAATGCCCATTTTGCCTCGTAAGTTGTTGGAATCATGTAGTTCCTAAAAGCAACGGATTGGCCGCCCATTACTTTTGTGGCATGGTGATGCTACAAAAGTAATATTGGGGTAAGGGGGACCGGACCAATGACCCAACAACAACACCATTTGCAAAAGCACATTTGGGGATGAATAGTGCAATTTGTACCATACCCTAAAAGAGCGAAGTACAAAACCACAAAAAATCTAAGGCATGGACTTTCCAAAAGTCTCATACTTAAAACCGTTTCAAGGTTGGAAATTGAGTGGAGATGGAAGGTAGTACCATGCAATGGTGCAAAAGTGGGTGCCATTTGAGTAAATTGAGTCAAATGCATGTGCCAATTACACCTCAAAGCAAATCAAACAATTTGTTGGAGGGATTCTCAAGAGTTTGGTTGTATCTTATGTTCAATTTGTTAAATAACAACTTGTTGGATTTTACACACCAATATGGGCGATCGATTGCCTTTGAAGCTAGCTATATGGGAGATTGATTGTCCTTTAAGCTACTTTGTGAGTACATGACATTTGAGTCATCGAATACCATCCGTGCATGCTATTCTCAATCTTTCATATGATCATCAAAGTTCTAATTGGATGCATTTACAATCCAGGTGCAACAAGAGAAACCAAGAACAAAACAATTCCTTTTTATATGGTAGTTTTAAGTAAGCACAAGTAGTAGCATTCTAGGAACAATTGTTTACCCCTTCATATGTCTTAGGCCCCTTCTTTTGGGAATGGCCCCACCTTGGGGTCTTACCCTACACATAAAAAGACCCTACTGGCATATTCCCATTCCTTTTGGTAGACTTTGGATAGGTTGCCTTTCTTTTGGGTTGGACACGAAATCTCCACCCCAAAGTAGATTGCCTAGATCCCAAAATCCAAATGGCCCCATCATACATGCACGGCACACTAAGGTGCAAGGGGTGGGGAAGGAACATGAGAAAGATTGAAAAACAATTTGTTCAAGTGAAATTAAGCATGAACTGTATGGCAATAAAATGGGGTTTAATTAAGTCAAGTTATTCTAGCTGATGCCCAAAGTTATATTCATGTTTGTTCACAAAAATCAAACTTCCCACAATATGAGTGTTAAATATGGCGAAATAATAAGAAAAACCAAACTTCCCACAATATGAGTGTTAAATATGGTGAAATAATAAGAAAAACCAAACTTCCAAGCCCTAACCCATGATATACTTCTCGATACTTGAAGGCTACAATTGACCAATGAATGTGCCCAAATGAAATGCCATCTAATTGGTGTTAATTTCACAAGTGGCATGTAACATGAAACCCTTCTACATGACAAGCAAGGAGATGTTTTGAAATTGTGTGCACGATGAAAGCTGGCCAACTTTTGTGCAACAAAGTTATGGGGGCGGGGGCAATGCACGGATATCACGAGGGTTGTCTATCTTAGTTCACTTATTGGTCATGGTTGTGATTTTTGGTAATGTGGGTGCCACATTCAATGTGGCAAGTACATGTTGATTGGAGGGTCAACACGACGATGGGGTTTACATAAACCAAATTGTTGGTCATCGGTGCATTAGACCGACATCATAGTTTTGATTTCTCCAATACAATTTTTTTCAAAGAGATATTCATTTTGATTGTTGTGATACACATTTTGTCGGGAGGTGGGTTGCTTACAAGTCATTCATTATGCCTCCTACCAACCTTCCCAATTTGTGGTTTGATTTCATGCTAAGAAGCAATGGTCCTAACTCTAGCTTGTTAAATATGTTTCCCATTCTTATCAAAATATATTTGTGGGTGTGTGTGTTTCTCTAACATTTTTCAGGTTTCTTGAGTACTTTTGACTATTGGAAACTTGTTTAATGTGAAATGGGTTTCAACTCTGTTTATGCTTTGGGATTTTCCTCAAAAAATGTGGCCCAAAAGGATGTCATATGTTCTAACTTTTGTTTGATAAAAATCTAGAACAATTGGCTATGCTAGACATGTTGCAAATGGGTAGGTGGTTTGAGTTTAGAACCTTTGAATCCTAAGCCTCCAAGACCCCTATATTGTGTTTAGATTCATTATAGAATATAGTAGCTTAATGGATTTTGGCCCCTAAGTAATAGGTCTAGTTTTATATAAGGATATTTGAAAGATGATATTTTGGCTTGTGTTGAAACTTGAGATTAGTTACAAAGTTTCCAAGGATTTTGGTTTCTTTTGGAGAGGATTTTGAAGAAGGTTATATTTCTGCATGGTGCAATATTGAATTTCCATAATTCTTCTTTTGCCTTAACATACTTTTTAATGTAAATGGCAAGGCCATGGTGCGACACACCCCTTGTTTAGTTCAACACCTTTTTTTCAAAATAGCTAACAATGATAACAATCTCCAAATTAGCCTTTTAAAACACAATTAAGAATCAAAAATTAAAAAAATGAAGTGGTTTTGAAGGGTTTCACTTAGTGTATCCCATTCCATTTAGAAGGAATGGGGGTCCAAACCGAGAATGATTTTCAGAACCCAAAAATTGGAATAACATTTTATTTTTGATGGAAGAATCAAAACCAAAACAGGATTCCCAGTTTTGGCTAAACCCCAGTTCCATTTATGTGAGGAACCAAAACCAAGATACATCATTTCACAAAAAGAACAAGGACTCAAACTGGAATTTATTTATTTATTTCAAGAATCAGACCTGGAACCCTAATTCCTGGTTCTACTAATTATGTGCAAAACTGGAACCAGAACCAAGACAATTCCAATTTTATTTTAAAATTTAATTTTTTTCAGAATTTATTAAAAATTTTCCAATTTAATTTATTATTTATTTAATTGTGAAAAATTGTGACAATTTTTCCATAAAAGTAAAGAACTGGCCAACACTGGATTTGGTCACCATAAGCTTTTTTTCAGAAGATTTAGCCAAATTTTGGCGACAAATCAGATATCAAAGTACAACTCTTTAATCATCATTCTATATTTTTGGCTACTTACTAAGAATTAAAGGTAGAAATACGGTGATTTTTTTTTCCGAGTGTAAAAATAGATGTGGTTTTAATTTTCTAATGTTTTTTTCATGATGCCCAACAGGTACATTTGCACTGGTGTCATGGGAAAGAAAATTACAAATGATGCGAGGAATTTTGAAGAACAGAACACTTTGCAGGATTTCATGCTTTAGAAGCATACCTCCAACAAATTCATTCACTAAGAAAAATCTTGGAGGCTTTTCTTTGAATTGTTGTATAACTTGTTTCCAGAAGAGAAGAGGGAAAGCTTTAAAGAAGTCCATCAAGTCGGAGAAGCCCACTTTCTGGATCACATTGCTTTGTCTTCTATTTCCATTTATTGTTTTCTATTACTTTTGTTGCACCGTCTTATTGTTGCTTTCCTTGAGTGCAAATTGGGAATGACAGAAAGGGGGATTCGAGGATTTGAAACAACAGCTATAATAGCATTTGAAAACAGTGAAAGCTATGCGATTCTCATCAGTTATGTTAGGAGCAACAAGAGTTGAGAGTTACTTTTATCATAATCAAATCAGCGAGGAATGCTGCAGAAGGGAGGGAGAGAGAGCGGAGAGAGCGTGAAAGGACCGCATTATTGATTGTTGTTGTATTCAAGCTATTTCTTCTTCTAAGCTCTTCACAATTTTTCGGTGAACAGGAATTGCTGCAAGGATGTTGAAGAATCTGATCAACTTCGAAAGCGAAATTCGCAATTTTTCTGCCAAGAATTTGGAGTGTCAACGGAAGCTCAACTCTGTTGCTACAGGAGCAGCAGCAGGACGCTGTTTACTGAAAACCCTAACCCTAAATAGAAAGGTGGTGTGAGAATATTTCTTCTTATTCTTCCCTTTCTTTTGCATCATTCCTTAAACCCTAAACCATAAAGAGAGAGAGGTGGTATTCTTTTGTCTCTTCTTCGTGTTCTTCCCTTTCTTGTGCATCATTCCTTAAACCCTAAACCCTACACAGAGACGTGGTGGTGGAAGCATGTTTCTTCTTATTCTTCTTCCCCTTTCTTTGGCATCATACCTTAAACCCTAAATAGAGAAGTTGTGTAAGTATGTCTTCTTATTCTTCCATTACTTCAGCATCATACCTTAAACCCTCAACCCCAAATAGAGATCTGGTGTTAGTATATTACTTCTTTTTATTCTTCCCTTTCTCTCTTTTCTCAGCTCTTCTTCTTTCTTCTCTTTACAATTTTGTGTACTTCTAGGTGTTATCATTTCATGAATTTTCCTGCTTGATGAAATGGAACCCAATTTTGGCACAACTTCTAGCTGAGACCATCAGTTGTCTGTGCGAGGTTTGGAAGACAGATGTTAGGTTAAACTTACACAGGTGGGTGTGTATATGTTTATGGGTTTTTTTTCCTCTCTCTCCTGTTTACTCTATAACTAGAAATCTTTAGAGCATGACAGAAAAACAGTGGTGGCACCACACACAGAATAACTCTCTGCACCATACTTGCAAATGGAAAGAAGAACAAATTGCTCTCATCTTGTACTCGCTCTGCGCCTCTTATGGCAAAGTTCAAAGCAGCAACAATTTGAAATAAGTAGAAAAAATGTTCCATGAAGGTCACAAGAAATGAACTTAGAGCTTTCAGGAACTCCATTGTTGAGATAAGGGCTTATTGATAGGGCTCCATTATGTGTCTTACTGATGTTATGATTTTTTTTGCATAAGATAACCCAACCTTATTTTGTATCTTTTGTTGAACTATGATGATTGAGATCATATTGGATTGTCATTGTGACAAAATTGAAATGGGATTAATGAAATTCCATCTCCAAAGTTCATCTCCCATTTGACCTAAAATGAATAAAAATACTATTTTTAAAATTTTAAAATTTATTTAAAAAGATATGGGTTAATGTTAAGGAAATTCACAACATCCAAACATGGTAATGAAATTTCCAATTTTGCAACATTCAAACAGACAAGATGAGATATATTTAGGGCCAAAATGTAGTTCACAAAGCTAATGAAAATCCCAGTTTCATGAGTTGATTTCAAGCATATTAAAATACATAATTGAATGTGTTGTAAAATATCCACTTATTATGTTTGAATCATGTTGTAAATGTTGAATTATATGTTATCTTAATAAATCTAATTTGCAAAAAAAAAAAAAAAAAAAAAAAAAAAAATTTTAAAAAATTAAAT
>Ga0116227_10009964_pt1 | contig 16901 bp, 12 predicted proteins | sample S1TSphgellanicum_FD_89693 | JGI IMG/M metagenome (GOLD analysis project Ga0116227, IMG submission 89693) | Host-associated microbial communities from peat moss isolated from Minnesota, USA - S1T2_Fb - Sphagnum magellanicum MG | ecosystem: Host-associated > Plants > Peat moss > Unclassified...
CGTCCAGAATGGCCAGCACCTGATCAGCCTTCTCGGCCCAGCCATGCCCGGATTGCTCGAGATGTCGCCGCGCCGCCGCGCCCATTGACCGGCGCAGATCCGGCGACAGAGCCAGGCGGCGCATGGCCTGGGTCAACCCGGAGATCAGCCCCGGCTCCGAGTCCGGATCGACCAGAAGCGCGCAGTCGGATGCGGCATATTGCGCCGCACCGCCCCAGTTCAGCCCGACCACCGGCAGGCCGACCGCCATGGCCTCCATCATGGCCATCCCGCCGCATTCGCGCAGCGAGGAGGTCACATAGACATCGGCACTGCGCAGCAGGTCCTGATAAAGATCGCGATCAAGGCGGCCATGCAGCACCACCTGACGGGTCAATCCTTCGCGCCTGATTTGCTGGGCAATTTCTTCATAAAGCTCGCCATCGCCGACCAGATGCAGCACTACGCCGCCGGCCCGTGCGAGCGGCACGAAGGCGCGCACCAGCAGACGAATGCCCTTCCAGTCGACAAAACGCCCGCAAAACACGAAGGAAACCGGTTTGTCGGATATGCGCGGCACATTCGGGCGTAGCTGCCAGCGATCCAGATCGACAGCGCTTTCCATAAGTTGATGCACGCGGCCACGATAACCCCATGGCAAGAGCGCCCGGGTCCGTTCATTGGCCGCGATCAGCGCTGCGGCCCGCAATTTGCCGGGAAAGATGCGGTGCAGAATTTCCGCGCCCAGCCGCGCCGCGACGATGGACGCACGAACGAAAATGCTGTCCATCCGCCGAAAGGCGGGCGGCAGGTCCATCCCCCCGCTCATCGGCCCGATCACCACCGGCGCGCCCAGACCGGCCATCAGACTGACCGTACGCGGCGCGATTGGCGCCGGTTGAAACACGACATCGATCGCATGCCAAGTGACCATGGCCCTGGCCATGCCGCGCATGCGCCATTGCGTGGCCAGCTGGATCAGTTGGTTGAAAATCAGATCCTCGACCCGGTAGGGGAAGATGCGGCCGATGCGGAAGATGGCGCGTTGCAGCGCGCTGTCAGCCACAAAGCGTATCCGTGCGAAGTGATCCGGGCTCAGATCCGCATGCAGATGCTCGCGCACACGCTCATGACACAGCGCGTAAACATCCTGACCGCGCGCCAGAAATTGCTCGAAATAGCAGAATGGCAGCAGCGTTTCTCCGCTAAGTTTCAAGGATATATTCTCCGCTACCAACAATATGCGCATAGACGCTCCCTGCCTTGCCCCACGCCGGGCGCCGAGTCTAAGCGGCCCTTCTCCGGCAAGATGGCGATCACGCTAACGCGCCACCGCCCGGGGTCACAGTCCGTGTTCTACGTTGGTCCTTTCAGGGGGATGGGGCGCACCACGCAATTCCTGCAGCAGTGATCCTCGGATGCCGCGGCGCCATGCGATGCGACAGGGTGCCTCTTGCGCCAGACCTGCTTTTCCAGGTCACGGGCAGACAGGAGCGACATCCGATGCAATTGCGCCCTCACCCCTGCGTGCCCCGGCTCGCCCCGGCGATGTCCTCGATCAAAGTGCGGCCGCGATGACCTGTAATATGGCGGCAGAGCCCCTTGTCGAAGACTTGGCCGATGATCCGCCGGTTCCCGGTCCGTGCCATGTCGCCTATCTGACGAACGTTTATCCCAAGATCAGCCACAGCTTCATCCGCAACGAGATTCTCGCCCTCGAACGGCAGGATTTCAAGGTGACCCGGCTGACGGTTCGCGGCTCTCCCGACACATTCAGCGACCCGATCGACAGGGACGAGCAGGACAATACGATCATCCTGCTCGACGGACATCCTTTCGCCATGCTCTGGTCGGCGCTGAAGCGGATGACCCGCAGCCCGAGGAATTTCACCCGCGCGCTGCGGGTGGCGCGATCGACCCTGCTTCACGGCTCAGCCGGATGGCTTCAATGCACCGCCTACATGCTGGAAGCCTGCCGACTGGCAGATCGGATGGAACGGCTTGGGATCCGCCATGTCCATGTGCATTTCGGCACCAATCCGGCGACCGTCGCGCGCATCGCCAGCCGCCTCGGCTCCTTCAGCTACAGCGTGACCATGCACGGGCCCGACGAGTTCGACGCGCCCGAAAGGCTGCAACTGCGCGAAAAGGTGGCCGATGCCAGTTTCGTTGTGGCCATCAGTACCTTCGGGCGCAGCCAGATCATGCGTTGGTCTGCCCCGAGCGACTGGCCCAAGATCGCGGTGATCCGCTGCGGCACCAGCCCCTTATTCATGAGCCATGTCACCTCGATCACCGATGCCGGGCTTTCAGGCCGCAACCTGGTCTGCGTAGCGCGCCTCAGCCCGCAAAAGGGGATTCCGCTGCTGATCGAGGCGGTGGAACTGGTCGCCCGGACCCATGATTTTCACCTTAACATCATTGGCGATGGCCCTTTACGTTCCGACGTCGAAATCCAGATCGCCGAACTTGGCCTGAGCGAAACGATCACCTTGCAAGGATGGTGCGATCCGCAAAGCGTGTGGCGCGGCATGCTCGCGGCCCGAACGCTGGTGCTGCCCAGTTTTGCCGAGGGATTGCCCATCGTCATCATCGAGGCGCTTGCGCTGGGCCGCCCGGTCATCGCCACACAGATCGCGGGCATTCCCGAACTGGTGGACCAAAGGGTCGGCTGGTTGATCCCGCCCGGCTCGGTTCCCGCGCTGGCCAATGCAATCATTGCCGCGCTGGACAGTTCGACCGAGCGCCTGCGATCAATGGGCGATATCGGCCGTAACCGCGCCGAAGCGGCGCACGACGTGGACGAGAATGTCGCCGATCTGGCCGACCTTCTCCGTCCGCTGGTCTAGTCGCGTGCTGACGCTCCTCTGCTGGGCTCTGGCCACGTTTTCCGGGCTCCCCTTACTGATGCTGTCGGTCGAATGCATCATGGGCGCCCTTCCAGCACGCCAGCGCCCCCACGCACCGCCACCGCCCTTTGCTGTCCTCATCCCCGCTCATGACGAAGCCTCCGGCATAGCTGCGGTGCTTGATGCCGTAGTTGCGCAATTGCGTCCTTGCGACCGGGTGCTGGTCGTCGCAGACAATTGCCATGACGACACTGCGGCTCTGGCCAGAGCCTGCGGGGCCGAGGTCGTGGAACGCCGCGATCCGGAACGCTGCGGCAAGGCCTATGCGCTGTCCTATGGCCGGACGGCGTTGGGCCTGAAATCCACCTCAGTCGTCATCATCGTCGATGCCGATTGCTATCCGCAACCCGGCGCGCTGGCCCGTCTGGCTGCGCATGCGGACCAACACGGCGCTGCGGTTCAGGGGTGCTATCTGCTGACCAACCCTCCCGAAGCGACAGCGGTGGTCCGCACATCCAATCTTGCTTTCAAGATCAAGAATTTTGTTCGTCAGCGCGGTCTCCAGAGGCTCGGTGGCGGCGCACTGCTGCAAGGGACGGGCATGGCTTTTCCATGGTCCATCTTCGCCACCGCGCCGCTTGAAACCACTTCGCTGGTCGAGGATCTCAAACTTGGACTTGACCTGCGTTTGCGCGGACACCCCGTTCGCTTCGATCCTCACGCCTGCTTTACCAGCAATGCAAGCGCCCAGTCAGCCACCCAGGGCCAGCGCACCCGCTGGGAGCATGGCTCGATCACGACTGCATGGCGCTACTGGCCCAGGCTCGCATGGACGGGATTGTGGGGCCGGCCGGCCCTGCTGATGCTGGCTCTGGATCTGACGATCCCGCCTCTGGCGCTCCTGCTTCTCGTAGCCTTTGCCACCACCATCCTGCTGTTTGCCCTGTTCGTGCTGGCTGGCCCTGTCGCGCCGCTGTTGACACTGGTCGCGATAGGCTTCCTCGCTGCCGGCGTCCTGACCGGGATCTGGCTGCTGCTCGGACGCGATATTCTGCCCGGTGCAATGGCGAGGCAGTTGCCGCTTTATCTGTTCTGGAAACTGCCGATCTATCGCCGTCTGGCCCGATCCAGGCAAACATCCTGGGTTCGCACCAGTCGTGAACCCTGAAGGGAACATTCTTCACCATGACAGATCATTCCATCATCCCGGGCTCTGAACCGACGCTGGGGGTCGTCGTGATCGGCCGCAACGAGGCTCTGCGTCTGCCCGCGTGCCTGGCCAGCATCATGCAGCATCATTGCCCGACCGTCTTCGTGGATTCCGGATCAAGCGACGGCAGCGCCGGTCTGGCCCGCAAGCTGGGCTGTATCGTCGTGGAACTCGACCGGGAAGGCGGGTATACCGCCGCCCGTGCCCGCAATGCCGGTTTCACGCGATTACGGTCGCTGTACCCAGCCCTGGCTTTGGTGCAATTTGTGGATGGCGATTGCGAACTGGCCAGTGATTGGCTTCACGCTGCAGTGGCCACGCTCAAGCAGAATTCAGCCATCGCGGTGGTCTGCGGCCGACGCCGTGAACGTTTTCCCCATGCCAGCCCTTACAACCGACTGTGCGACAGGGAATGGAACACGTCCATCGGCGACACACACAGTTGTGGCGGTGATGCCCTGATGCGCGCCGACGCCTTTGCAGCGGTGGGTGGCTTTAAGCCATCCCTGATCGCGGGAGAAGAACCCGAGATGTGTTTTCGCCTGAGGCATGCCGGCTGGACCATCCGCCGGATCGATGTGGAAATGACCCTTCACGACGCCGCCATGACCCGCTTTGGCCAATGGTGGAAGCGCAATCGGCGCAGCGGCCATGCCATTGCCGAAGCCTTTGCAGATCCGGCCCGTGACGATCCGGGGCTGAAACGTATTTTTATCAGCAACATCCTGTGGGCGATTCCCTTGGCGTGGCCTTTCTGGCCACTGCTGTGGTGGCGAGTCTATCGGCGATATGACGCACAGACGGCCAATCTGATGGTTCTGGCCAAACTCCCGCACCTTCAGGGGCAGCTTGAATATTTGATAGGCAGCAAGAAAATAGAACATAAATTAATCGAGTACAAATAAATATCAAAGTACCCATTTATCCCCACGGATTTTTACAAATATAAATTCAAATGCGGAGAATTATAATTATAGGCATATTAAATTTGAAAAGATTTTCATAAATAAATAAAGGGGTGATATTTATGACTTTCTCACCGCCCATTTGGGCCCTGATCATGTCAGGGATGGCAGCTGCCCCCGCAAATCCTTCTTCGCAAACAGTTCTGGAACCCTCCCACTGTTCCGCTGTCCAGCCGTCACATCAAGTTCCCGGGCCCAATCAAACCATGAAAGATGCTTGCGCTGGCAAAATAGACAGCGCGGACCTCTGGATGACCGTCATTTTGATGCTGGGCGGGATTGTTGTCGGCGTACCCACAGCCCGTCGGCGACAGGGACGGACCGTTTTCTCATGATGCGATGCGTGATGACTGGGGCGGACCGGCTCCTGACCGAATGCGTGACTCAATGGCGAGACCATGGCCACCATGTCGTCGCCATCGTCAGCGACCACCCCTCCATGATCGCATGGGCTGCCCGTGAGAGTATCGTGTGCCTGGATAGCACATCCTCGCCAGCCGATACCGAGTTGCCACACTTCGATTATCTGTTCCATCTCTCCAACCCGCCCGTGTCATCGCCCAAGCTTCTGGCCATGCCACGATGCGCGATGATCCATCTTCATGACGGCCCTTCACCGGGCTATGCCGGTTTGCACCCACCGATCTGGGCCTTGCTGAATGGGAAGCGCCGCCACGGAATCAGTTGGCGCCTGATGACCAAGGCACCTGATGATGGCGATGTTCTGCTGACCCGCGACTTCGACATTGACGACGATGACAGCGCCATGTCGATGCATGCGAAATGCTTCATCGCCGCGCGCGGGAGTTTTGCGGATCTGATCACGGGGCTGTCCGACGGCACCCTCATGTCTCAAACTCCCGAGAGGAAAGCCAGTCACTCCCACGGGCTGGACCCTCGCCCGGCCGCGGCCGGGATGATCGACTGGCACTGCGATGCCCATGCCATTGCCCATATGGTGCGCGCGCTTGACCACGGTTGCCATGCCAATCTCCTGACCGCGCCCAAGATCAGCTTGAACGGCCATGTGCTGCTGGTCGGTGCGGCCTGCGTGCAGAGTGAAAGCTCCGGCTTGCCACCGGGCACGATCCTGTCAATCCGCCCCGAAGGCATGGTGGTGGCCACCGCGACCCGCGATGTGCGCGTGGGCCGGATCACAACATGCAGCGGGCAGCGCGCATTGCTGACCGGTCTGGCCACTCGGGCCGAATATCGTCCCGGCGCGATGCTCGACCTCCTGTCGGACCAACAACGTCAGAACCTGTCCTCGCTGACCACTGAGGTCGCCCGCCTCGAGCCCTGGTGGCGTGAACGGCTGGCCCGGCGCAAACCTCTTCGCCTGCCTCTCGCCGATGGCCATGCGGAACCTGGCAAGCATTCGCTCGAGCACATCGATCAGGCGGGGCTGTGCAGCCGTGGACCGCGATCTCCGGCCGATCGCACCGTGATGGCGGCTTTGGTCGCGTATCTGGCCCGGATCGCGGACCAGTCCGGTTCGCACAATCTCCGTTTTGATCTGGGCTACGTCGACCCTGTGATGCTGTGCCCCATTGCCGGATTCGAGCCATGGTTCGCCACGCAGTTCCCCCTCGACGTCATGCTCGATCTCGATCGCGGCCTTTCCGTGCTGCGCGAGGCATTGGGTACAGACATCCGCCAGATCCGGCGCAAGGTCGGCCATGCAGCCGATCTTTTCGCACGTATGCCTGGTCTTCAGGGCGAGGGATCAGAAGATCCCTCGACATTGCCTGTCGTCCTCCAGATCGTCGATCGCCTGGAGCAGGCGACCCCTCATCCTGGCGCCGATCTGACGCTTGTTTTGCGATCGGACAGCAGCGCCTGCCGCTGGCTTTATCCTCCGGCGCGGCTCAAAGCAGAGACCGTGTCCGCCATGCAGGACGGATTTGCGACGTTTCTGGCCGCCGCCAGCGCCGCCCCCGACCTTCCACTTGGAACCTTGCCTCTGGCCACTCCGCATGGGCCGGAGATGATCATCGCGGGATCGGTTCCGCCCCGCGGGTCCGTTACGGGCCTGCATCAACTTTTCGCGCAGCAGGTGGTCGACACCCCCGAGCACCCCGCCATTACCTGCCGCGAGCAGACATGGTCCTATGCCGAACTCGACCAGCGGGCCGATAGGCTGGCCTGTCGCCTGCGCCGCCTGGGCCTTGTCCCGGAAAGCCTTGTGGGCCTTCACATGCAACAATCGCTGAACATGGTCGCAGCGCTGATCGCGATCCACAAGGCTGGCGGAGGCTGCGTCCCGCTGCATCCTTGTGATGAGCCCGGTCGCATCGCAAGGATCATGGCCGATTGCCATGCCTCGGTCATCCTGACCGACCCCGGGGGAATGACCGATCTGGCTGGACGCGATACCCTCGTCCTGTCGCTCGACGATGACTGGTTCATCCCTTGCGAGCAAACTGTTGCGCGCGAAACAGCAACAAGCCAGCCTCATCATCTTGCCTATGTCGCCCATTCGCCGACTCCACCGGAGACGCTCGCGGGGACTATGATAGAACATCACAGCCGCGTCGATATCATGCCTCGTCTGGACCGGGACATGGGCATGCCCGGCGGATCGGTTTACCCGGTCGGATTGCGCCTGGAGTGCTGCGCAATGGACCTCTATCGCATGCTGAGCCGGGGCGAGCATGTCATCCTCGATGAGGAAAGCATGGCCCCGGCCAAGGTCTCTGCACGGCCTTTGGATTTCAGCATTTCCTGTTTCCCGGGCTCGGCCTACACTCAAGAGGCCGACCGTTATCGCCTGCTGCTGGAATGCGCGAAATTCGCCGACGACCATGGTTACACGGGCATCTGGACACCGACGCACCACTTCCACATCCCGGATGGGCGCTATCCCGATCCCGCTCTGGCCAGCGCTGCCATCGCCGCCGTCGCCTTGTTCACCAAGCGCGTGCAGATCAGGGCCGGCAGCGTTGTCTTCCCCTCCCATCATCCATTTCGCGTGGCTGAGGAATGGGCGCTAATTGACAATCTTTCGCATGGCAGGGTGGCGGTGGCCGCGACAGGGTGTTTCCATCAAAATCCCCACGAGCCGCGGTCACGGGCTGCCGCCCGCTTTTCTCAGGCCCTCAAGGCGATCGCAACGCTCCGCAGCTTTTGGCGCGGGTCAGAGCAGCCCCTGCCCGGTCTGCCGGGTGGCGAAACCATTCATCCGCGCCCGATCCAGCCCGACCTGCCGGTCTGGATCGCCCCGGCCGAGCATGACGACACCTTTGTCGCCGCGGGAAATGCGCAAACCTTCGTCCTGACCCATCTGCTGGCGCAGAGCATCGAGGATCTGGCCGCGCGGATCGTGTTGTATCGCGCTGCCTGGAAGGCGCGGGGACATGCCGGGGATGGTCATGTCTCCCTGCTGCTGCCCACTTTTCTGGGCCATGACGTGATCGCGGCCCATGCCGCACTGGAAGTTTTTTTGAAAGACCAGAAGGGCACGAGGCGTTCCACCGACCATGCTCTGATCGGCTCACCCCGCGACTGCCTGGACACGATCAGGCTCGTACAGGCTGCAGGTGTCGACGAAATCGCGTTCATGATCGATTTCGGCCTGCCCACCCTGACTGTGCTCAACAATTTGCCCGGCCTGAACGAGCTGCGCGAGATAAGCGACCAACGACAGGCAATCGGCGATCCGGATCAAACCGGACGCCGCTCGAATTGGGCGGCGGGGGCGTGATGGGCCCATCTCTCTGGGCCTCGACCTCACTTGGGCATACTTCATCCGCTCGCCTTGTCAGGCGAGCAGGTCAAAACCAAGGGCGCATGTCCCGAAAACGGGACAGCGCTCAACTGTCAGCCCGGAAAGCAAGCGGACCGCTTACTCCGGGAGGACGCTTCGGGGGATGTGCGACAGGTCACTGGCTTTGTGCCGGCAGCCGTTTTTCGCCCCTGAGTGACGCGTTGTCCGACCTTATCCGCGCGCATCTCCCGAAGTTCGTGGCAAAGCCCGCTGCCTTGTCGGGCACGGACATTGAGACAAGAGAGGCATTCAAGACATGGTTCATGCAGATCCGGCAAACCCGATGAGCGGCGGCAGCGCTCTGCCCGCCGGTCCCACGCTGATGGTCGTTATCGTCAATTATCGGACGCCACTGCTGGTCATCGATTGCCTCGCCAGTCTCGTTTCAGAGATCACCGCCTACCCCGCCACGCGGGTCACGGTGATCGACAATGATTCCGGCGACGGCTCCGCAGACATCATCACGGCGGCGATTGCCGATCGAAAGTGGAACCAGTGGGCCGGATTGGTCCGCGCCCCCATCAATGGCGGCTTTGCCTATGGCAACAACTTTGCCTTCCGCAGGGCTTTAGAACAGGAGACACCGCCGGATTTGTTCTGGTTGCTCAATCCCGACACCATCGTCTATCCCGGCGCGCTAGGAGCTTTTCTCTGCTTCTTTGCGGACACACCATCGGCAGGGATCGCCGGAGGTCTGCTGTTCGATGGTCAAGGCAAGCGCTGGCCGTTTGCCTTTCGCTTCCCATCAGTGTTGAGCGAACTGGAGCGCGGTGCATCGTTTGGTCCGGTCACGCGGCTGCTGGACCGTTACAAAGTCCCCAGAACCATGGGCGATGCGCCCGAGCAGGTCGAGTGGGTTTGCGGGGCCAACATGGTGGTGCGACGCAGTGCTCTTGAGACCACAGATCTGATGGATGAGAGCTATTTCCTCTATTTCGAGGAAACCGACTTCTGCTTGAACGCAGCTCGGCGCGGCTGGGAATGCTGGTATCTGCCCAAGGCTTGCGCGATGCACATCGCAGGACAAAGCACAGGCGTGACCGGCTCGCGCTTCAAGCGCATTCCTCTCTACTGGTTTCATGCAAGGCGTCGATATTTCATCGTCAATCATGGGCGGGCCTATGCCTTGCTGGCCGATCTTGCCTGGCTGTCGGGCCATGTGCTTTGGCGGGCCCTGCGACGTTTTCGCTCACGACGCGAAGGCAATGTGCCGTTTCTCCTGCGCGATTTCCTGAAGGCTTCGGCCCTGCTCAAGGGCACTCCATCCAGGCGACACATTGAGGCCGGCAGCGATATGGCCAAATTGGGTGCGCCCACCGGTCCGTGAGCCGGGAAAACTCGGATCTTCGATTTCAATAAGCGTTGTGCCTGCGCAGCACGATGATGATCGTGAGGGCCATGATCCGCAGATCGAACCAGATCGACCAGTGCCTTACGTAATAAAGGTCATGCTCCAGCCGACCCAGCAATTGTGCCTCGTTCTGGGTTTCCCCGCGCCAGCCACATACCTGCGCCCAGCCGGTCATCCCTGGCTTCACATTGTGCCGTGAGGCATAGGTTTGAGCGATTTCAGAGAACAGACGCCCGGCCGCGCGGGTCGAAGGGGCATGAGGCCGGGGCCCTACCAATGACATATCTCCGCGCAGGACATTGATCAGCTGCGGAAGCTCGTCCAGGCTGGTGCGGCGCAAGATGGCTCCGAGGCGCGTGACCCGCACATCATGACGCTGAGCCTGTATCACATCTCGGCAATCGTCGCCCGATGCGCGCATCGTGCGAAATTTAAGAATTGAGAAACTGCGACAATTAAAACCTTCACGCTGCTGCCGGAAAAGGATCGGGCCTGGCGAATCAAGCTTGATGGCGATCGCTACGATCAGCATGACAGGCATCACCAGCATCAAGGCAATGAAGGCAAGACCTCGGTCCACCACCATCTTGACCAAGCGCTGGTGACGGGAAAGTGGCCAGTCCTGCAGGGTAATGACCGGCAATTCGCCCAGCCACGCCACCCGGTTCTCCGCCCATAACTGGCGATCCACGGGAGCAAGGCGGACTTCGACAGGCGTTTGCGATAAGCGCTCGATGATGGCTTGCACCTGATGCTCCCGCTCGGGGGACAACGCGACCAGCACGCGATCGACCATCCCATCCCGGATAGCCTGCAGCAGTGCGTCGAAATTTCCGAGATAAAGCAGGGGTCTATCCCGGGCCTTGAGCGATGATTCTCCAGGATCGTCACCGAACATGCCGAGCAATGACAGCGTCAGCATGTCATGATCCGCAATGTAGCGCATGAGTGCCGAGGCTTCCGAAGCCGTGCCGAAAACGGCGACACGCTGATCGAACACGCCGCTCTGCCGCAACCCGCGCATCATGCATGCCATCAAGGCACGTCCGACCGCCAAATTCAGGCCGCAAACAACAAACGAGATTATCATCGTTTCCGCAGAAACCCGGACCAAATCCAGCAGGATCATGGCCAGAGCGGCCATGAACAATGCAACACCCACCCATGCATTGACGGCTCGTAGCGCAGAACGAGGCCCGGACAGAGAAGCGGACACGTCATAGGCACCCACCAGCTGTGCAACCGCAGCGAACAGGACGCCTGACAGGATCCCGATCCGGTCAAGACGCAGAGTGGCGATGTGAAGATCAGAAAGTGGTAGAAAGGGATGAAAAGCCGAACTGGAGAGGACGATGATCGCAACATCCACCAAACAGATTAAACCTTGCATGGACTGGATAGGAATGCTCCACCACTTCTGAGCAGGTCGGGCAGTTGAAACTGAAATCCCCTCCCGGGCACTTAATGTATCCCCATCAGATCGATGATCGATCATGCGGAAATCGCTTTCAGAAGCCATCTCTAGGCCACATCGGCACTATATGTCGACGGCCCATCGGTTAGCATGCTGTTACGAACAACATAGGCAATCATGTGAACGCGATTGCGTGTGCGGGTCTTGAGACGCACATTTTCAACGTGACGTTCAACCGTACAGGGCGCGATTGCCAGGATTAGCGCAACCTCTTTCGCCGACATCCCCCGGGCAACGAGGCAGACAACCTCCGATTCTCGCGCAGTAAGGCGCATGACAAGTGAATGATCCGACATATTCCCCCTATCCATGAAGCAGAAATCTCTTTCCGTTTCATACATTTGATCTAAGAATCTGGAATATATTGCCGCGATCAAAAAAGTCTTTGAAGCGCCTTAGCCCTTGTAGCACAAATGCATTTACATTAACTATGTTAATAACACGCTGTGCTTTTTACGTACACCTATTATCGTTGCCAAAGGTGCTGTGCCGCATAATGATAGCGGTAATCCGGCGATCTGAAATTTTTCAGGTCGGTCAACCAGGTTGATCAGGTGGAGTCAGCATGATGGATGACGAAACGAGCGCCGGCCCGGAAAGCCTTACAAATCGGGAAACAGAGATCTTGCGGTGCGTCATTCGGGGCATGTCGGCCAAGGAGATTGCGATACATCTTGCGATCGCTCCACGTACCGTGGAACGTCACATAGATCATATTCGGCTAAAAACCCGGACGCGTAATCGGTCCCACATGGTTGCCCATGCAATATCAAATGGGTTTACTTAATTTAATTTATTTCAAAATGAACCGCCTGCCACTGCGCAATGATCCTCTCAGCGTTGGACGCCGCGACTGTCTGATCCGCGCTGCCCTGCCACACTGACAGACGGGCCACGGCCCCTGTGCTGCGACGCGTCTGGAAGGCGCAAAGTCTGGTGCAAGCAAGCCGAGACGCCATCGGTCGGAAGGATATGAAGGATCAGTCGGCCTGCCAAGCCCAAGCCATGCTTGACCATCTCTGGACATTGGGCATCAGGCCATCGGCTGAGGTTATGACGATCCTCGAGCACGAGGATCAGCCGTCTGGGCCGCGCGATCTCGGATAAGAGTGATCGATCCTTCTGGGCAGCCGGCCAACGATTAACTTCGTTCAACTTGGAGCGCTTCGGCGCCAGCCTTTCACGTTTGCTCACAGGCAAATTTCCCGACCGCAAGCCCCTCCCAACGTGAAAATATGTCAGCGCTCCGTCAGCAACTCTCCGCAGTCCTGCGCACGTCCTCTATCAGGCCGCACCGAACTTATAGGTAGTGCCCACTGTCGATCGGATCACCTTGTCAGGTAGGGCAGCCATGGCAGCGGCAATGAAAACCTCGCCCGTGCAATGCCCCGGGATAATGTAATCCGGGCTGATCGCCTGCATCAGCCCCAGGGTTTCCATGGCCTGCTCGCGTGTCTGCGGCGCAACGAGATGAAATCCGCCAACGATGGCGTGAATTTTGTTCACCCCCGATACCGCCTGCGCACACCGCACGGTGTTGATGATCCCGCGATGGCTGCAGGACCCGATCACGACAAGACCATGTCCCGCAACATTGAAAACGGTCCCTAACTCATGTTCCGCGTCATCTACAATAAAGCTCTTGTCGGCCTTGGCCGGGCTGAGCAGGGTCGCCTCGCAATTCCTGCCGGGTCGCATGCCTGTCGGGACACGTGGCCGTTCCGATGAAACAAGCGGTATTCGCCCTGTCGTGAAGCCTTGCCTGGCGACAATCCGGGGGTCACTCGACACAATAACGTCGATGCCAGCCTCGCGGAGCCTGGGTCGATCAATCGCGCCAAAGGATGAGCCGTTGGGATCCGTGCCACGGATGCGCGCGCAAAAGGCTTCCTCACCGCCGATATACAGGGGGGTGCCTCGGCGAACCTTCCCGCTCGCCAGCAGGCCATCAAGGCCGCCAAAATGGTCATAATGGCCATGGCTCAGAACCATGGCATCGATTGTCTCCAGCTTTACACCCAGCAAGTCCATGTTGTTGAGCAATGCGGCAGATGTGTAACCGAAATCGATCAGGGTGGTGCGCCTGGTTCCGCCAGCAGAGGATCTGGCCAGCACTGAATAGCCCCATTGGCCGGCGAAGGCTGTGTGGTAGTCGGTTGTGATCGGCGGCGGTACAACGCGAATGTCAGGGTGCGTGATCGATGGACTGAACATACTGGTCGTGCTGTCGATCAGGACGGTCAGATCCAGCCGTTCAACAGACGGCACTGACAGCCTTTAAGCCCCAAAAAGCGGAAAGGGCGGGACGAGGGACGCGCTCGCCAACGCCAAGAGCGATCGGCGGTTAAGGTCCACGGCGATCTCCAATGCTTTAGCGTGCCCTTACTGCCACATTGAGAACCGCCCGGAAAGGCGCATCTCATCGAGCCGTCTTCAGGCGATCAGGTTTGCGCCTCCCATCCTCGTCGCCGACAGTTTCCCCCGTAGCTAGGGAGATGAGGCCTGACGTGGGGATTTAATTCGGCAGCATTCGCTATCAATACTGCCATGTTGAGACAACTCGATCACACTTTCCGAGCGGTAAACCATTGGCTTTGGGAAAGAATGGGGTCAGTTTGCAATGCCCTATCAAGATGAAGATATCGCACATCGAAATCGCCTACTCGGGCCAGCCTTGCATGATCAAGAATACGGATGGATCGAAATCGCCTTTCAATCAAATCATCCTCGGCCAAGGCCATCAACGTCCTGTTGACATGAACTGGAGACAGTGCAAGCGCATCGCCAAATTGCTCTTGCGTCATAGGCAAATAAAAATCCGTCCCATTGGCCTGTCCCGCCACCAACAGACGAACCGCCAATTCACAAAGCAGATGAGCAATTCTCTCTCTGGCATCACGGCGACCGACATTGAGGGCCCATTCCCGAGAAATCGACGCGTCTACGAGCGTTTCGTACCACATCGCCTGCCCAACCATGGGATATTTGGCAACAATATCCCTTATGGCACCAACCGGTAGAAGGGCAACTCTGGCTGCCGCCAGTGTTTGGATGTTATGGTCTGCCCGGTGCAACAGAGAATTGTGGAGATCGACCACATCCCCCTGTATCTGAATTGAAAATATCTGCCGGCCGCCACTTCCGGACGCTCTATGGCGGATCGCATTTCCTTCAAGCAAAAGGCAGCAGTGTGTCGGCTCTTCATCCTCTCGGACGATGAAATCACCCGCAGCCAACATGCGTATGGTGTGAGGAAGCGCACCGATAGCAGCGCGATCTTCATCGCTCAACTCTATCCACAAGGAGAGCTTTTGTATCATTCTGTCAAAAATTGATGAATCGAGCATGCGAATCCCGTTCTTCTGACGGGAGCGCAACGCGTCTCTCAGCCATCGGCGGCCAGATTATGGACCGATGATGCTTGTATCTTATATATTAATCCTTGGCCTGTCACTGTATTATTATCTTGTATTATTATCCTGGATTAACATCATGAATCCGGTATCTTGCCAAGGTGGGCAATAAAAACGCGTGCCCGCCCTAGGGGAGACGATGGTGCTGAACGGTTTCCCTATCTTAATCCTCGGCCAAGAGAGATCCTTCGGAGCCATGTTGGCATCAGCCATCAACGATTTTGGAGGTCGGCCAATCGGCCCTGCCCTCACCGTTTGCGAGGGCATGTCCTTGTTGGAAACAGAGGAGGTCGCAGCGGCCATTCTAATTGGGCAACTCCCCTATCAGGATATGATGTCGGTGGTGTCGACTTTCATGACCAGAGGACTTCCCTTCGTCGCCTGCATCGATTCCCCGGTTTCAGATGATTTGGCTATGTTGCTTCCCAACCTCGCAACTGTTTACAGCACAGTCGATCCGATCAATGTCTTGGCGGCTCTACTTCAGCAGGCTTCACCAGACCGAGCTTTATTCAAGAAGGATATTTGAGAAATTTCCAAAAAAAATTTTATTTCGATCAAAATTCGAAAAGGCAATGTCACAACTGACCTGCCCCCCGAAAGATCCCTCATTCTGATGTAGAGTCTGCCCACGAGAAGGAGCAGACGCATGAGGAAGAGAGGTGGCTCGGTCAACCTGAACAGCGATTGGCCACGGATAAGTGGATGGTCTGCGGTTGTCGTTTTCATATGCCGGTGCGGGGCGTCATGGAAGAAGGGCGTAGCCCGACTGGAATGAGGCCCCGCGCCGGCGGCCAAATCATGCTGCCATTGTCGCGGGCAGATTGTCAAAATAGGATTGGTCAGGCGTTTGGGCCCCCAGGCTCGAGTGTGGCCGCTTCTCATTGTAAAAGCGCAAATATCGGCCTATTCCGGTCCGGGCTTCGCTGACCGAGCCATAGGCCTCGAGATAGACCTCTTCATACTTCACCGATCGCCACAGGCGCTCGACCACGACATTGTCGCGCCAAGCGCCCCTGCCGTCCATGCTGATGGCGAGCTTCTCGCGCAGCAGCACGCCGGTGGAAGCCATACTGGTGAATTGACTGCCTTGATCCGTGTAGAAAATTTCCGACCTGCCGTAGCGAGCGATCGCTTCCTCCAGCGTCTCGACGCAGAAATCAGCCTCCATCGTGATCGACACGCGGTGGCTCAGGACCTTGCGGCTGAACCAGTCGACGATGGCCACCAGATAGACGAAGCCTCTGGCCATGGGGACGTAACTGATGTCTGTTGCCCAGACCTGATTGGGCCGCGTTATCGGCAATTTCCGCAGCGAATACGGGTAGATCCTGTGCCCAGGCGCTGGCTTCGATGTGTTGGGCCGGCGATAGATCGCCTCGATCGCCATCCTTTTCATCAAGGTGGCGACGTGGCAGCGGTCGATCGCGGTGCCCTCCTGACGCAGCAGATCCCGCAGCATCCGGCTGCCGGCAAACGGGAATTCCAGATGCAATTCGTCCATGTGCCGCACGATGCCCAGGTCGGTGGCAGACACGGGCGCGGGCAGGTAATACACGCTGCTCCGGCTGATCCCCAGTTCCCGGGTCTGGCGCGCCACCGGCAGGCTGTGTGACCGATCGATCATCGCTTTGCGCTCGGCAACAGGCCCGCTTTGCCGAGCGCGCCTGCCAAAAAATCTTTCACCAGCGTCAGTTCGCCGATCTTAGCGTGCAGCGCTTTGACATCGATGGCAGGCTCGGCGTTCTCTGCGGAACTCTCGCCACCAAACACGCCCGCCGCCCCTTCCAGCAACTGGGCGCGCCACGTTGTTATCTGATTGGCGTGGACGTCAAACTGCTGCGCCAGTTCGGCCAGCGTCTTCTCTCCCTTGATAGCGGCAAGTGCCACCTTC
>Ga0116227_10009965_pt1 | contig 16900 bp, 13 predicted proteins | sample S1TSphgellanicum_FD_89693 | JGI IMG/M metagenome (GOLD analysis project Ga0116227, IMG submission 89693) | Host-associated microbial communities from peat moss isolated from Minnesota, USA - S1T2_Fb - Sphagnum magellanicum MG | ecosystem: Host-associated > Plants > Peat moss > Unclassified...
AACGAGAAAACATGATGGTTTCCAATGTGGCATGTGTGATAACATTTTATCTTTTAATGGTTTCAACCATTCGATCAAATCCGACATTATTTGCTTACTTGTAATGATCCAAGCTAAAAGAACACCCATGTAATGATAATCAAACACCATTAAGGTGAATAGATGGAATTGCATGTCATTTGTGCCAAATGTGGCATCCATAGAAATGGCAGCTGATGCACCTTCAAGCTTTTTGATGGACTTAACTACGAGTCCAAATATGAAGACAGCAAAAGGAGAACGAGTTGGGGCGCATTCCCTAGCTCACAACACTTTAGGGGTAGAAGGGCATGTTGGAGCTCCGAGATGAGGACTAGGAAGATTGACAAGCAATTCAATTACTCACACAGACCTACACAAACCAAACAACAAGTTGCTTAGTGTGCAGTTGGAAAACCTTTGTTGCACGGACGAACCATGAGCAAACACAAACTCACACGACTCGCCACGACTCGAACTTGGGGGAAGCCACCACCTTCCCCCTTATAATATACTATGTGCATGGTCACGGGTTTAAGGTGCCATGGCATAACACATCAAATCCTTGATCCAAGTAAGTAAGTGCATTTGTTGTATCTTAAGAGGAATTAGGTATGAAGACTTATCTATTGTAATCAATCAACTTTTTTTTCTATTTCCAATTAGGAATGTGATGATGAGACTTGTGTCTGTTTTAGCTTTCTCCCATGTGGGTGTTTTGTCGTTTTGTCAATTTTCAAACCTATGTGTCTTTGTATCTCTGGGAAATTTAGTTTTGAGGAGGTCCAATTACAGTGCTTGAATACATGGAAGAGGTGTTAACAAACCATATTGTGGGCTTGTACATGAATTGAGATGTTCTTGGTGCTAAGGGGAGTTTGTCACATCGCCTGACATTCGTCAAATGTTTGGTGAGGTGCATCTACACAACTTGATTGCATCAAGTTTTATGACAAAAGGATTTTATAGAAGTCCAGTGGATCGTTAGTTACATCTAGTGGGCACACAGATCTGTTTGGATGCAGTTGCATTTTTTGTGGGTATTTGGTTAGTTCTTTTCGTTCTTTTGCCACAACTTCTGCTTTTAGTGATTTCTAAACATCTTGGGAGTGTTGGCTAGCAAATGCTGGGTGTATGGTGCATGTGTTTGTGGCATCAGATGGGTCAGCCCAACCATGTGCACCTGGTTGAGCTTGGACCTGGCCGGGGCACCCTCATAACTGATCTTCTCTGGGTAAGCTGGAGTTGACAATACAAAACTCTCTGTTGCCTGCTGCAATGTCACCTTATGTCTAAATTGTCTCAAATCATCTGATTCAATTTTATTTATTTATTTATCTTGTATTTGGCAGGGGACTGCCAAGTTTAAAGATTTTTCACAGACCCTATCAGTGCATATGGTTGAATGTAGCCCTGCTCTGAAGAGCATTCAACAACAGACATTGAAATGTCACCCCGAGGACCAAGCAGATTCAACCTGTGCAATAGATGGCCAGAAAGGCAAGCCTTCTGAGGATCAAATCAGTCAAATTTCAGGAGCTGCAATATCATGTCACCTAGATCTTGAGCATGTTCCACGAGGAGGTTGGTCCTCTCAAGCTTGAGTTATAGGGTTTAGGGTTTAGTGTTTGGTATTAGAAACTTGTTCAATATCTATGCATGTGACCTTTTTGGTTTGTAATCTCTACTTGCATGCCACTTAAGGCAGGTGGGCACCTTCCTCATCAGCAATATTGAGCAAAAAGAAGAGAACTTTGGGCATCTATATAATTGAGCATCAAACTCCTTGGTTCATGTGGCAGTGATTTGGAGATGCATTGTTGAATATAGTCTGTGAGAAGTATCATGAACTTAAAACTTAGTGTCAAGCTTGTGCCATCTGATTGATTTGTATGGGTTGTTTCAATGGCTACAGTGCCAATAATCATAATTGCTCATGAGTTCTATGATGCGCTGCCTATTCACTGATTTCAGGTAATCCTCTCTCCCTCTCTTTCCTCAAGGCTACAGTCCTGAATTCCAGGGCCATCTGAGTCTCTCAGTCTTGGCTGCACTCCAGTTTAAATGTACCCTTTGTCCTTGGTTCTGGTTTTATCTCTGAGTTCCTTGTCCTACTGCTGAGGGATGCATGTGCAAGCAGGCAGAGGACACCTCAAGGATGGTGTGAAAAGCTAATCGATGTTGCTGAAGGCTCTGGGTATTATTTGCTAGCCTGCAACTTTTCTTGTTGTATCCAGTAGCTTCAGAACTCACATTCATCTGCAAGTGCCTTCTTCATGGGTACAACCTTATGAAGTACTGTGGATCTTGCTAGTGGGGCTTACAAAGAGCAGTACAGAATTGATCACACAAGCCTTCAAGTGGCTGCTCAAAGGCAGGCAAGTATTTTGTGAGAGACTGCAAGAACCCTTGCCATGAACAAAACAAAGGAGTTTTGGTCAAGCAATACCCAGAAGCGGCAGCTGCTTCAATGTTGCTAGGACATTCAGAGCACGATGTTCAGTGGAGGCTTTGAAGCCATATTTTATGTGTGCTTCTTTGCAAATTCTTAATGTGACTGGTTCTAACATATTGGTTTTGTTCAAGCCAGGTTTCTGGTTTGTCCTATCACCAGGACCCACAACAGCTAGTAGTCTATACCTAGCAAAATGGATGAAGTGGGCATCACTGGAGGAAAAGGCCAAGATTGAACATGTGGAAGTTTGTCCAAGTGCCCTCAAACTGACAGCTGAGATTGCCTGAAGAGTTGGAGAGGATGGAGGTGGTGCCCTTGTTGTTGATTATGGTGACAATGTCATGGTATCAGACAGCTTACAGGTTAGTGCAACCTCTATCTGGCGATTTGCTTATTTCAACTTTCTGTTGCTTTTTCTTGAAACATTTCAGGCAACATAGACATGATTTGCATGGATAGGTAGTCAATTCATTGCATGGTATGGTCAGGTCCAGCATTTGTGAAGAATACTGCTGATACTGTTTAGGACATTGTGGCAGGCAATAAGAAAGCATGAGTTTGTAAAGGTACTCCAAGACCCAGGCTCAGCAGACCTGAGTGCTTATGTGGACTTTGCAGCCATCAAACATGCAGTGGAAGATGCAGCAGGTAAGTTTTCTTTGTGGAAATCCCTGCACTGCTCATCACATTTGAATGGTCATACCAAATTTTCATGTTAGTGAGCATCTTTGAGGACTGAAGAAGGGGGAAGAAACCACCTTCTTGATCCTGCGCTTCTTTGAAGTGGATAGCACAAAATGTGGGACACCTTATTCAACATGAAAGAATGTTCGAAAAGAAAAGTTGTGTTTATGGTTGTCTTATCAAAGTCAACACATCTTGGACAAAAATAATAATGAGAAGATTTCAAGCATGAACAAGTTCCCAATTTGCTACAGGATTCTCTGTGGCAGTGTCTGCTAGGGCTATTTTCAGAAAATAGCAGATATGGATTCTTCTTTGTATGACCAATGTGCTGTCTTCTTGTTCATTCTTATGCCCGGGGGATGCTTGTCAGAGTGAATTGGAAATACTTAGATGGTGCAAATGTGATCTGAAGATGAGTTGAAATGTGGGCAGGTGGGTTTGCATGGTGGGTTGGGCAATAGTGGGGTCTTCTGCCTTTGGCCCAGTTTGTCAGTTGCAGTTTCTGGGTGCATTTGGGGATCAATTTTCGACTGGAAGCCCTGCTGCAGAATGCAACTGAGGAGCAAGCAGAGGCTCTGCAACTTAGCTATTGGAGTTTAGTGGGAGATGGTCCACCACCCTGGCTAGACAAGGATGATGACCCAAAAAGTTCTCTGACTGGAATGGGGTCCCAATACAAGGCCCTAGCCATAGTTTCAGATGCATGTGGAGCGCCTATTGGTTTCCAGTAACAAATAATACACGTCACTTTTACAAGATTCTCAACATGTATTTCCCTCAAGCCTCCCATTTTTTAAATTCAAATTTTGCATATATTTTCATAAAAAAGTGTAGAAATGTTGTGGAACAATCACCTGTCTTACTGCAACGAAAAAGTAAAAGTTGAAAACAAGTTAGATGATATTTGCTCAAGGGATTACTTTAAAGATCTAAAAGAGTCACACACATGGGATGATCAATGTACCATGTGAATCTAATTATGTTTGTAATTAGTTAGGTATCATGAATAACAACCAACTTGGGCCAAGTGGTAGCCATACTAATGGCTTTCACAGAAAATGATGAATAATTATTGCAAAGGCCACTGTGAAATATGGATATTAAGAGTCATATTGTGGAATTTTTAAACCAAACCTTGTAGGTCACCATAACTTGGTGAAATTCTCTTAAGAAATTTGATGGGCATAATTTGAGTGGTTTTCTTCGATGATTGTTTCTTGCATAAACTGATTTACTTTTTTTTTTCAGTTTGGCACATTACTAGAATAAAGGTCTATTTATCTAACCCATTAGCAACAATTCTTCAACTTTGAAGATTTACAAAATAGAATTAAACATGTATGTAGTGTTTAAATAAAGAAATGAATTAAATGTTTGTTATAGGTAAAACTCAATCTCTAATATGTTCTAGAAGTTGGATGAATTCAAATGGATTCATTAGTTTAGTTTATAGCCTTTTTGACTCATATGCTTAGAGTTTTTGAGCATAAAAAAATGAGGACATTGCAAAGGCCTTTGTGTCTAGGATATTGTGAATCCTGTAACCCCCTAATTCTCCAATGTGAAAAATAAAAAATTAAGTCTGCCAATCAATCAGATTCCTTCTATACCTAACATATTTTTAAAATCTATCTTTTCCTTTCAATCTCATTTGAATTCAAAAAGTGATGTCTAATACATAATCTTTAATCACCACTAAATCTCTTCGTCCATTTTTACTGACAAAGAGTTACAATGATATTATTAAACTTTAACAAAAAAAAACATGCTTTTTCTAGTAACCTGAAACCTTTGACTTTAAGGTCTAAAGCCTAAATCCTCAACCTAAAACCATAATCTTAAACCTGAAGTCTAACATTAGAACTTTAAACTCAAACCAAAAATAAATAAATCTTAATGTAAAACTTTAAATCTCAACTTGAAACCCCTTGTAAGATGACAATATGTTAAAAATTCTATTTATAACATAACACCGCACACAAAAGACACAAGATAATCATTAAATTTCAATAGAAAAGATCAAACATATGACAAATGTCATATTGACACATGATATATGACATACATCATTTGAAATATTTATTAAATTATCATTTGAGCTTAAACAAGGTAGGGTTTACATGTTTATCAATGCCTTGTTTCACACCCAAAGCAAACAACATGTCCACAACATACTTAGTAACATGGGAGAGAAATGTGTAGGTATAATAAATTCAAATGGTGATATTTAATGAAAAACTTGAATGCCCACATTTAGTGTTGAACTATTTGCCAAATAGTTGATAATTCTTGATACTTTATTATTTATGAAAGTTTGAAATTGAAATATTTGTTGACTTTAATACTTTCATCAAAAGCTCTCTAATCAAGCCACCCACACTTAACATTGTTATTATTGTAACACATGCCAAATAGGAGCATAATTCAATTTTGTTGTTCAAAGTCTTTCTAATAATTAGTTGTCAGTGAACAATGTTTGAAAGAGAACAATGCACATGGATTTGGGAAATTTAGGAAAATGAGGTGATGACAAAGGGTTAATGAACAAGCTCTTCCTCATTAAATAGTTTTATGTTGTTCATATGACTCTAATCGTTTTCATGGAATAACATCTTAAAGTTAGTATTGGCAATGGGGAACTAAATGCTATTAGAACTTGAAAATATATACATATACATATATATAGATATAGATATTTCTTGGTTTGTGAAGTAACTATTAGTTTCTTATCATACTTAAATTAAAATCATACAAAATAAATGAACTTAGATGGGAGCTTGTCAAATTACAAAAGTTGTTTGCTGAAAATTTACTCATTTAAAAAAAAAGGGAACATGCCTTTTGATTCAAAATAATTGTAAAACCAAAGCTCTAAAAAGAAAGAAATAGAAGGACATTTAGGGTTACACAAGACACACCAATTTGTCTGAATGCATCCTATCAATTTTGATGGTCACATCAATCTAAGGATTCATAAGAATACATATCATCCATGATGGACATAAAAGAATTATGCAATGTAAATTTGTTATCATAGTATTGAGCTAGGATTACAAAACCCTTTCAAATATAATTTACAAAAAATGTTAAGTCTATATAAATCTATGACAAAAATTTATAAGTGATACCAAAACTAAAATACAAAAAAGTATACATACACTATTATTTTCAACAAGCAACCATTCAAAATATCAAAAATAAACTTTAAACAACACTCGACTACATAAAAAACATAAAAACCTTAGCTTTTTTTAAAAATGGTTTTCAGTGAATATAATATTAAAAATCTATCTTATACATAATAAATTGAAAGAATAGAACAAGTTAACCAACCATTACAAAAATATGCATGGGGGGTCCAAGTGTGATAAAGTATGGCAAAAAAGTAGTCCTAAGAAAATTTAATTTTCAAAAAAATCTTGTTTCAACATTCACATTCAAAAGGATATTAAAAACTTATTTAAGTTGCATTTTGAAATTATAGAATGCTTCATTGAGTTTATTGTAAGTTTGAAAAAAAATTATATAAGAAAAGTGGATGAAAATTATGTTCTAAATTGGTTGGTTGTTCAAATTTTTCAAAATATTTTTACATTAAAACTTTGATAGATTATGATTATACTATGAAAAGTTGAAACTATATTATCAACTTGAAAGTATAATCATTTTAATTGATGTCTTACTTTCATGTACTTGTAATTCTATTTTGCAAAACTGTGACTCGTACTTTCTAGTACTTGCATCTCAAAAAAAGTCCTTAAATGCATATTAAAACATATGATTTTTTAATATTATGTAATGAAGTCAAAGAACTTCTTAGTGTTGGTCATTGACTTAAATAATATTCATGAATTCAACATGTCAAGGTATATTTTATGGATATTTTCTAAAAAAACAACAAGTGGTTTTGATTAGCATACTTTACCATGCTTATGCCTTGGGTTTGTTGCCTATTACAATAAAATATAGTAAAATCATTCATCATTGAACATTTATTTATCATTGAAAAATTTCCAATATTTTCTCATTCCTTAATCAAATGGAGCCATTTTTGTGTCATTAGACATGCAAATTGGAGGGTTCAAATGTTCTTTGAACATGAAAAACAAGGGAACAACATTGAAAACACATGAAAATGATGAATGATAGTTTGCTTCAAAAAATTGAAAAAATGGTTTTAAGTTTTTGCTAATTCTAATCTTATATCTTTTTCATTTTTAGTTTGTTTTGATTGCACTACAAGAAATCACGGTTTTTGAAAAGGTTCAACTTGACCAAAATGTTCACATTAATTAAAAAAATGTTCACTTTGATTAAAGGCATGGGGCCTAAAAGACACATGGTTCTTTTAGTTAGTTCTTTTGACTAAAATGATGATATTGACCAAATGTTAAGTTGTATATCTAATCAAGAAGGACAAATTTTTAAAATTGTTCATGAAGATGTCCATGGCTTAATCAAATTAACCGTACTGAATCACAATGCTTAGTCAAATTAACCACATTAATTTGGTTAGTTAGCCTACTTGATATGCCTATTAAGCTACCTACTTACTTATTTACCTACAATCTACTTACCTACATTCTACCTATGTCCTACCTACCTACTACTATCTACCTATTATTTAGCAAAGTTACATATTTATCTACCTTCCTACCTACTTATTAATCTACTTACCTACCTATTTAATATCTACCTACCTGTTTATTTATCTACCTATTTGATATCTAACTATCTATTTATTTATCTACTTATATGTTTATGTATACCTACTTATTATTTACTTACCTATCTACCTACTTAAGTATTTACTTATTTACTGATGAAAAAAATTAAAGTTCAAATGTTGTTATACATATTAACAAAAAATTTCATGGAAATTCAAAAAAACATGTTAAATGCAATTGGTATGGTATTGTTCTACAAAGTGGTGGGGTGGTTTGATGGCCAAAACATTGATGTGGAAACCAAACAAATCAAGGTTCAATCCCTTTTACCAACATATATTATGTAGAATATGTATATTTGTATATATACCTTTTACATGTGTGTAAATGTACAATATTTAGGTGGGTTGTGGATAGGTAGGTAAAAGGCCATGGTGGGTAAGTAGGTGATGGGTGGGTAAGTAGGTAGGTATTTATTATTTGTTTATTATTTTACATTTTTATATTTAAAAATTGAGCTATGTTTTTAATTAAATTTTTGTTGCTACACAATTTTTTGTTTGATTTGATTAGTCAAAAAAATCATTTTATAGTCAATCAAAACAACCATCAGTCAAGTTGAACACGTTCAAATCGACTTGTCCAATATGACTAAATAGTCAAATTGACCAAATGTCAAAATGATTGATTTTTGGTTTAATTTTCCAATCAAATAAACCATGATTTCTTGTAGTGATGATTTAAAACTTAATGGACACACTAACTAGGGTTTTACAAAACTTCTTTATATTCCAAAAGCAAAGATGTAATGATCCAAAATTTTTAGTTCAAAATTCTAATCTGTTTTAATTCATCCATGATGGAACACTAAACCCCCTTACCCCAAACACTTTGTATCTTCTCCATTCATTTATTGAATTGAGCAATTTGTGCAACATTATAAATGATAGGTGGAGGACCACAAATGTTCTTTCAACTTCATAAATAGAAAAACAATGTGTGAGGATTCAACTTCCTTTGAGTTCCAAAGTATTCACTCACTAGCCTAGTTCAATTTCAAAATTTTGGCCAAACCTTTTTTAAATTATAACTTACATCAAGGTTAGATGCATTTGTAAAGTTATGAATAGGATGATACACAAGTGTGGAAGACCGTCAATGGAACTTCAAATTTATAATGTTTGAATGTGAAGCTTATGCACACAAAATGAATGAGAAAAATACCAAACCTTGAGGCTGAAAACACATTTCTTTTTGGTAGTTAAAGCTTAGACTTCAAATCTTATAATTTGGTTAAAATATCAACAAGGAAATTTATCATTAACAAAAACAACGTTTTCAATAAATAAAAAAAACCATGATGGACAAAATTCAACTATCTTTCTAAAGTGAATTACCAAAACAAAATGTAAAGGTGTTAATTAACTTGATGATGTTCAGGAATTTGGACATCATGAAAAGTTTCCATTTGAAAATATGTTACACAACATGACTTCATGTGACACATCAATTTGTCCATATGTGTCTTTTCAATTTGGATGCAAATATTCCTTGCCATAAGAAATTGTACAATACATGTTGATAAAACAATTACCACAGCAATCAACTAAGATTTTAAGAAATACACCATAATATATAGCATGCAATTCTATAAATATAATTGAATGAAACTTATACATCATAGTAGTATGACAAAAAATGAAACTTGTTAATTTGTGAAAACCCAATGACCAAAAACTATGAGACAATTTGTTAATGCGGGCCAAATAAATCACTAAACTCAATAGAATGGGGGGAAAGAAAAAGAAAAAAAAACAAACCCTAAGTTTAATGTGTCACCAAAAAGTTATTAGAGGTGAACAAATGTAAAAAACTGAAGATACCATTTTAATGTGCAACCAAAAAAAAAAACATGTCACCAAAAAATTATAAAATATGATTTAATGTGTGTCCAAAACATAAATACAATTTGACCAAATTTACATAGAATGGTTCACCCAATTCAAGTACTCAAAATCTATTTTCGGGTTGTATTCTCAAATTCTTCTCAATACTCAAGTTGATTCTAAGCGCTTACTCTCTAAACTTCATTCCTATTCCTATCGGGAAACATGACTATGCCAAAGAAGGCTTTTGGTTAGAAAGTTGTTCATTTGTGACAAATAGACCATGGAAGCCAAAAGGAACTCTATGTGGCAACTTCAGAGATGTAACTATTTCAAGAGTCGGTGAACGTGCATCTAAAACAAGGAGTTTTGATACATTGGCAGCTTCGTCATGGTAATATGTGAGGATGTAGCCATCATCCTCCAAAATAGACGGATCCGTACTACGGGGTACAAAATAGGGTTCACTACAATAACAATTTGCTGGGAATTTGTGCCAACCAACAACAGCTTGTTGTGTTACATCATTATTTTGTGAAGCTTCCAAGTCGAATTTGGCTATTCCTCCGTATTTCGGGAATGGTCCTGACAATACTCCATACACATATCTTGTCTTCTTACATTGATACATCTTGTTGAATTGTCCACCATCAAAGTTGGCATTACTTGCAACCTCTTGTTTATATGCTTTTCCTGTCTTGAGGTTGAGATGAAACGTTGCTAACCGCAATTCCATTTTGTCCTGTTGGTGAAAAGTGAACTGGATTGGTGATAGTGTAGATCCAACTACAACAATCTCATCACCCTCTTCCCAAGCATTCACATAGTGGATACATGTGCTATCCGGAAGATCAAACCACTTGATTCTTGCTTCTGTTGTGGCATTCCTTGGCAACACTCCAAACCTAGGGATCTTTTTATCATCAATGCAAACTGGTGATTTTGCATTGAACATCTCCTGCAAGAAAAATGTGGATTTGAAGACACTATAATATACTATGTCAAAAGTCTTAGATACCCATTCACATGGACGGACTCTATTTATATTGACCTCATCTTGGCCTCACATAAAAACATAACAAATGCATTTCCCTGAGAATGGTTGAACTTACGGAAAGGTCATATTTATATTTAACATGATCAATGGAAAAAAAGAAGTCTTGAATCATTTGAAATGTCATATTTTTGCAACTCAAGTGCATGCTTGTATTCTAACTACAAAAAATATCAAGTTTATTTGGTGAGGCCATAAATACCTGCATGCGCAAGACAATTTGAGTATCTGGAAACACTATGTATTTGCTTGTGATTGCAAAGTCATGTATGAGACATGCTTCCGGAAGAGTGATGTTCACATTTGCATGTTTTCTCCCATTAACTGAAACTTTGAAGAGTGTTAGGTATGGAGCTTGGAAAAAGTTGACAGTGTAACTGAACATCTCCCCTGTTTTGGGATCAATCTTTGGATGCGCTGTCATGTTGGTAGCTTTGAGTGCTCCATTAAAATCATATCTACAACCAAAAGGTATGGGAGTCATTGATCTCTATGTGAACCATGCCCATGTCAGTTGCAAGCACATCATTGCATGTAATAGTCCTCAACCTCTAATGCCACAAGTTAAAATATGTATACTCTATAGATCAGGTGTGAATAAGGTCACCTTATCTACTCCACTTGATATCCTAGGCTGCTTTGAAGGAATAAGGCATCCAAGATGGTTTGACCTAGATTTTCCATACAATCATAATTTAATGCCCTTACTCTGTGTTCTATTGTAGTTTGTCACAATTAGTCATACATTTGTGCCAAGAAGATGGATTACTTGGAATTTTATATTTTCCAATGTAATTGAGTAACCCGCACCTACATATAATCAATGAATGAAATGCCTTCAGATAATGTATGATACATCATTCACAGTCATCAATTCTGAGACTCAAACAATATGGGGGAACTTTTTGGTGATTGTTTTCATAAAGGGAACATCTAGGTCAAATCCTTCACTTTGACTGGCAGGTTAATAGAAGCCCATTCTCCTGAAAGGGCCCTGCCTTCAAAATATTTGGCCCCAGGTTTTTTTTAATTGCAATTTTTCGCCATTTTTGGAGCTACATACAAAGGATTTTCAATAAAAAAAATGGGTGAAATTCACCAGATATATATAATAAGTTCCAGCAGGTAACCAAATAATAGAAAGATGATTAATTTATTTTTTTGAAATCATACTTAGTTTATAGCCAAATTTGGCTAAATCTTCTAATGGGTGATCAACGCTTTGGCTACATCACAAAATTGGAAAAAGAAAACACTCTGCCCAATAGTCTAACAACTTAGAAATTTACAGTTAGATTATTGTAGTAACATAAAAAAACCAATCAGACTCTTGTTCAACCAGGGGAAAGTGAACAAGCAGATCTGAAAGTCAGCTAGGGAATTCCAAGCTCTTCTTGAATTCTATTTGTATAGGTGTTCTAATACGGAAAGGGAATTAAGCAGAGTTCGTTTGTAAACAAACTCTGAACCAGTCTACTATTTAGTGGCGAAATGTTGCCAGATTTCACCCATGTAATGGATTTGGCAACCATTTGGCTTCAATTTTGATGGTCTTTTTGAGGCAAAATCATCAAATGGTTTGGAGAGCTGGCCTCCTCGTTCAGCCAAACTCATTGTGTAATATCGCCCCCAGAGTCCAGACAGGAGTGCCAATTTAGAGACAATCATAGAAACTTCCAAACTTCCATTGGACACTATTGTGAGGTTAATGACAATAGTCTTTGAGAATAGAGGAAGTTCGGAGATGAACTGGAGATTTTCAAAGTGCTCTGGTGGGTGCTAAACCAGCTTATTAACATGCAAGTCTGGGATCCCAATAGCTAAGGGAAAGGTCCCATGAGGCTTAAGGACCCGAGTGCAAGAGAGCAAACAAAAGCCTTTAAGGACTCGAGAGTGCGAGAGAGCAAACAAGAGACTTAAGTACTCAAGAGAGCAAGACACCAAACAAGAGCCTTAAGGAAGTCTAGAGAGTGCAACAGACCCAACGCGAGACTTAAGGACTCCAGAGTGCAAGAGAGCAAACAAGCTCGAGTGTGCACCAGCGAAGTCTCCGGACAAACTAGATCAGGGGGTTTTGTTGGGAAGAACTCAGAACCTACCTTCCAATGGTGCGGAGGTCTCCATCGTCTGTGATTTGAACGGCATAAGGTTGATCATCCTCCGACATTGCCAGTAATTTGCCATTGAAGAACGCCAAGCCTGCATTGGCAGTCCCGGTACCACCAGCAGGGTCAAGCACACCTAACATAGCTCGAAGACTATACAGTGCTAAGCGTGCCAACCCAATCAACCCGTGTATCTCCCCCATCATCTTCGGAAACAAAGGCTTGCCTGCCTTCTCCTCTTGTATAAACCTAGTGCAGCTCAAGTTCACACCAAGTACAACACATGATTGCAATAAGTCCTTCGGAGGTTCATCATTTCTGGAGCTTCATTTAACTAGAAGAATCGGGTAGAGTACATCCTGTTTCTATGGGACCCTAGTCGTCTCTTTCCACTAGGGTGCTTACGGCACACTGTGTGTAACTGTGATCACAGCAGTCTAATGGAAAGCCATTGACATAGGGTCTTGTTTCTCACTGCACGGACAGTCACTTTCCAACTCTGATGAAAATAAGTAATCAATCATGTTAGGAACTCTGGAAATGCATGTTCTAATGGAAAGCCCTTGATATAGTGATTTGGTGGAGGGTTAGTCGTTTTCCATTGGAGACCTGCAAATTGTGATGAAAATATGTAATTAATCATGTTAGGAACTCTTGAAACACATGTTCTGATGGGAAGCCACTAACATAGGGTTTTGTTTCTTGCTGCATGGACAGTGGCTTTACATTGGAGAGCTGCAACTGTGATGAGAATATGTAATTAATCATGTTAGATACTCTGGAAACATGTTCTCTTGAAAGAATACACAGATGTCGTCGTATGGTGAATCACTGTTTCACTCCTAGGTCTCAGCGCTCCTGAAATTGACCGGTAGAGCTGTGAGATGACTGTGAGCACACCTGATGGATCACAGCAGCCTAATGGAAAGATGTCCTTCGTGCGTACCTGTTGGTGCGAATGTAGCGGCAGCAATAGGTGGCTTTGCCGTCGCGGAACTTGACAATGTGCAGCATACCGTCGCCATCGAAGTAATGGTAACCAAAGCCCGGCTCCTGGCGAGGATTGGCACCATTTCTCAAATACACCCCGCCATTCAAGCAGCTGGGGATAGTCCCGTATTCTATCTCCACGTTCTCGTCCGGAGGGCATTCACGATCAACAGGTGCGAAATTTCCAACCGTGAACATCTCTGGGGCAGATGGGTTTATCAGAGGTGATACCGTTGTCGATCGGCCTCCTTCTATCCAAGTCGCTAGTAATGTCTCAGCCGTGTTCAAAACTGCTCTCTCGATTAAATTACCGCCAGCTACTGATGATGCTGCTGCTGATCTCCGAGGTCCCACTTCCGCGATCTGAGCTCGAACTTCTCTTTTTGTTGTTGCAGCAGCCTCTCTGCGCGCCGAGTTCGAGTCATCAAAAGATGTCAACTGCAACTCCCTAACTACACGATTGCTGCGAGTAATTCCAACTTGAATATGCTTCAATTGCCCATTCATGAAAACTGCATGAGATGGGTTATAAGTACTCATGCTCCGTTTCCAGATGAATGCAGGTGTAGGCAGCGAGCTGGTCGGTGATCTCCGATTACAAATTGCAGTATATGATATTGTTCTCTCCCGGGCTGCACCAGCTGCAGAATACTGACTGGGCATGGCAATTGCAGGACTAGTACTCGACAACAACATAGTACTCACGTGCAACGCCATGATGCTCAATATCTTTACTTCTACTGCTAATGACGTCTCCTGAAGTAGCTACTAGCTAGCTCTCTCTCCCCAGTTCCTCAACCTCAGCTGAATTTTTTTAGCAACAGCTAGCTTCACTACATGAGCTTTCACACTCAAATTATCTCAGGCTCTAAAGATCTACTGCAACCGGAACCCATATCATCTTCTCATTCTTCTTCTTCAGAAACGAACTTTGGAATCCACAAAATCAGTGATATAGTTATGATCACCTATTCCAAAGAAATGCAAATCCTAATCCTTCACATCGCAACAACAACTTCTATTATCAAATTATCTACCAAAAATCCTTGACTGGTCATAAGCTTGCCCAAAAAAAATAATATCCCCCCCAAATCCTTCTTGACTTTTTGCGTGTGCTTCATGATTCGATTTGCACGCAGGTGCACTTTTTCCCACTAGAAGCTCCAAGTTGTCAAGAGGCTGCAGGGGTCACTTACACGCAATGGGGTCGGTCACCTTTACATTTCAATGAAAATGAGGGAAAAAAAATTAAGGGATTTTGTTTGATGGTTTTACTTTTGGAAGTAAATATTATGAGACGTTTAAGAACTAAACCAGGCTCGCCAAAAAAAATCTTTAGAATAATTATAAATTTTGAAAAAATCGAATATCTATTAAATATATTTTCATTATTGATTAGATATCATATTTTATCTTATTTTATAAGTAAAATAAGTAAGTACCAGGGGTGGCCTTGCCATTTACACTAAAAAGTGTCTTGAGGCAAAAGAAGAATTATGGACACTCAAATATTTCACCAGACAAGAATATAATCTTCAAAAAAATCCTCAAAAAGAAAACAAAATCCTTCAAGATATTATAACTCTATAACGAATCTCAACCTTCAACACAAGCCAAAACATAATCTTTCAAAGATCCTCATATACAAATAGACCTAGTAACTAAGGGCCAAAATCCATTAAGCTACTATAATCTATAACGAATCTAAACACAATATTCTTGCGTTGGTAGGCAAGGCCAATAAACAACAAAAGATATTGACATGTATCTCATCTTTAGTTCAGAAGTACCATAGTTCCCAAAAAGTACACATCTCAGCCCCGGATTCCTCTTGCACCGTCATCTTTCAACTTGAAGTCCAACTCGCTGGAATCTGCTGCCTCCCCTTGAAATTGGGACAACAACTTGGCCACCTTTATCTTTGCACGATGTAAGGGACTTATAAGGTTGTCTCCTTTTGTATATCCCCTTCTTCTGATTGGAGCCTTCATTAGTAAAGTTCAGCAAGCTTACAGCAGTAAGGGATTTATAAACCTTATTGCGGCAATTTCTTAACCGGAGTGTATTTCAACTTGAAGTCCAACTCGCTGGGATCTGCTGCCTCCCCTTGAAATTGGGACAACAACTTGGCCACTTTTTTCCCATGCAAATCACTTTTTTCCCTCAAAATTGGAACAACTACATGGGGCCCCCAACTTTATCTGTGCCCAATGAGTAAGGGAGTCATAAGATTCTTTCATTTTATGCATCCCCTTCTCCCTATTGGGGCCTTCATTAATAAAGTTTAGCAAGCTTACTGCACTAATGGACTTTAAGACAATGTTATGTCAATTTCTTAGGAATATAGTACATTCCATCCATGTGATAGGTTAGTTGTAGTGAAAATTTTATTTTCATTGGCAGAAGATTGCGTACTTCTAGAGATTTCAAAACTTTGTTGCATCAATTGCTTAAGAGTAGAGTGCACTCTGTCCATGTGATAGGTCATTTATAGTGTTAAAGTTTTTTTTGGGTTGGCACTGGGCAGCAGACATTTTACTCATACCTCAAGAGGTCTGGCAACTAAACTTGTGCAACAAGTTAAATGCAACACAATTTTCAATATAAGTTTGGGCATGCTTCTTACAGATGTTGCCTATAAAATATTTGGGGAAGTCTCAGGTAAGACTTTATATGACATTTTTGATGTGCATAGTACAACAATTTTCACATTTGATCCATCATTTGTCGCCATCTATCTGGGCCTACATTCTCATCTGTTGTCTTTATGGAATTTCAACTTTTTTCAACAACTTTCTAGAACAACTATCTGGAGCAATCTTTGTTGGATTTTCCATCTTTAGTGGAGGTAGGCTTGAGGGCTCAAAACGCAATCTAAATTTTCAGAGTGCCACGTGGCATCATTTAAAACACTGTCAAAGGAAAGCTGAAGGTGACCAACCAGTCATCAGTGTAGGTGCCGCAAGTTGGCCAGGGTGAACCAGCACCCATGTTGGTACCTTGACCTTTTTGAGTGAGGCCTCTTAGTGGCCATCTTA
>Ga0116227_10009967_pt1 | contig 16899 bp, 2 predicted proteins | sample S1TSphgellanicum_FD_89693 | JGI IMG/M metagenome (GOLD analysis project Ga0116227, IMG submission 89693) | Host-associated microbial communities from peat moss isolated from Minnesota, USA - S1T2_Fb - Sphagnum magellanicum MG | ecosystem: Host-associated > Plants > Peat moss > Unclassified...
AGTATATTAATAAGGATTATAAACATAGCAAGAATGAAGTTGCTTTTACTTCCAAAGGCAAAGAAACCTAATCATTTTGCTTGCAAAATGGGTTTATAGACTAGTTCAAGTATATAATTTATGAATATGTATTGAGAATTCCTAACACGTACAATAGCATGTAGCAATTATAATCACCCAGTATAAACTATGATTATGACACCAAAAGTGGTCCACCCTAACCTACATGCACCCACCATCACTAGTAGAAAACCCCCTCTTTTAGAACTATGTTTTCAATTAATGTTCAATTGTAAACTAAATAAAAATTACACATGTAGTTGCAACTTATTTTTTGCAATCGCTAACCAATATTGTTAACAAGTACAAGTCGAGAGTGGAATTATAGTTGAAAGTGTATGCCACATGTGGACATCATAACAATAGCCATTACATGCCACTACTTGCCAATTTCGTTGAAAATTGTTTTACCAATTTAATCGAAGGATGTTGTCAACTACATTCGACTAATGGATGAACTTCATCCACTGATTAAGCATGATGTTAACCAAAAATATAATTACAATTTCAACTAGGTTGCACCTAAACATTTTGATTATGTTGTAATTATGTAAATTGAACATTTGGCTAGTGGTTTGGTGACATGTGGCACATTCATAAAATGTGGGGTCAGTGAATAATTAAATGACATATGGCATGCTCACAAATTTTGGGGTCAACAAATAGTTAAATGACACATGGCACATCCACATCAATAGGTTAGGCCACATGGTGTCTAAGCATAGGTTAGGTCTAAACCTGACTACGGATAGGCATTTATGCTAAATTTAAACATAGGCCATTCAACTTAGGCTTAAATTAGGGCTAGACTTAGACCTAAACCATGTGGTAATTAATAAATGAAATCTTATTTCATTTGGTTTAGCCTTTAAGGTTGAACCTTTTTTATTGGTTCATTCTAAATGGCTATTACATTTTCATGTTTATTGTGACCTCCAACAATCTTAGTGCACTCCTTTATATAATTTGGATTCATAAAATGGAAGCTAAACAATATGGGATCTAAATATTTTAGTTGTAACCTAGGGTAGACACACCTATCATTAAACATTTAACAATGGATCATTATAACTTTCTTATCCATGGTCTGTTGCTTTTGGAACTTTTAACAATTTTGTAATCTTCCACTTGGCGCATCCAAATCTATAAAAAACACTCCAATATAATGGAAAATGAGCAAGATATGCCCTTTCAAAGTGAAGGGGGTTGTGCTTTGGTTTTTTTGTCAGTGTTTGGTATGACTTTGAAGCTTGAGTTCTTTGATTATTGTCTTTTTGTCTTTTCACTTTGAACATGTTTTATATTTTGAAACAACGCATTTGTAGCCTTTGAAATTGTTTAAAATGAATGAGAAATGAACAAGATATAGTTGTTGGAAGTAAGAAGGGTTTAAAGACAAAATATCATTCTTTCTTTTCCTACTTTTTTGCTTTGTTCTTTTGCTTTTGAAGTTCACAGAATATTTGTAGCTTTTCTTTTTGCACTTCCAATGACACAAAAAATGTTCAATTTGGTTTTTAAATGAGGGAAAACTTGAAAATGTTTGGTGATAGAATACTATTTGTCTACCCTAATTGTAACCCAATTGCAATTAAATTACAACTCAAATAGTTGTAATTTAGTTATACAAGTTAGTTTAAGCATAATTAGGCCTAGACCTAAACTAATAATCTACTTATCTTAGGTTTAGCTACTTACTTTAATTACTTATAGTGATTATTCATCAACTGTTTTTAATTGTATAATTGTATAATTAAACAATTAAACATATTATCATCATTTATTAAATAATATGGTGATTAGTTTTGTTTTTAAAATCAAAAATTAAATGTAATCATCTATTACATAATTAATTATCACTAAATATCCATTCATTTTATCCAAAAACAATCACACATAATTTAATTTATTAATGAATGTAAATAATTTGTTTTGTTTTATTCTATAATGTTGAGATGTTTTAAACCAAATGCTTCATATAATGCTATTGGTATCTTTGAAAACCTAACAATGAATAGGGGTGCATTGATTTGGTTTGAAATTTTTGGGAGCTACAATGCAAAGGTTATTGATTATTGAACCTTTTTGTTTGTAAACATTAATAAAATCATAAATATTTTTTTAATTCAAATCCAAAGGTATACTTGGAAACTTGGAAAGTAGTCATTAAGTTAGATTTAATAACATTTACTTCACAATTTTCATATTTAAGGTGTGGAAGGTAGTAAATTTTGAATGAATTTTGTTGTTGAAAATTCAAACAAATTACAAAAAAAGGGTTTCGAAGGGAAAATGCATTGAGTGTGTTCACACTTGGGGCCAACAACACATGTTACCTTATCTATCCATGAAGGAAGGTAGTTTGTTGTGTTTTGTCATAGTGATATTTCCCAAACCACAATGTCTTGGGTTATGATATGGAACTTATCATCAAAAAGTATTCAATAAATGGGGTGCACTGACTTGGTTTATAATGTTTGGAGCTACAATGTGAAATCTATTGATTATTGAACCATTTTTTCATTGAATTTTTTAAAAAACCAAGATTGAAAACTATATTGGAATTTGGGGGCATTCTTGGTATTGTTGGAAAACCTTCACTAAGTTTGATTTTATAAAGTTGATTTTGTAATTTTGAAACCTAAAATGTGAACAATACTATTGAATTTTTGGTGGGTATTGTTGTTGGAAATTCAAAAAAATTGCAAAAAAAAGGTTTGGAAGGGAAATTCAATTGAATGCATTCAAACCTAGGCCAATGACATAGGGTACATTCGTGTTTAATGAATTTTTATTATAATTTTAAAACAAATATTAAAATATCATGTGTATAAAGATGAATAAACATTAAAGTTGCACAATATTATTAATTATGTATCATTACTTGATATGTTGTAATGATCTACATAGAAATAATAAATTACATGTGTATTGAACATAAACATTAGTACTAACATGTATTTTAGATTTTCCTTAAACTTTATTTTGAAATTAAAGTTTAATATTTATATACACAAAAAATTTATTCATTTATACAAATAAAATTTACATGTAGTTTAATGTTATCATAATTTTAATAAATATTAAAATATTATATGTATAAAATTATAATTGTTTATTAGTTGTTTAACCTAGTTGAAAGAGATAGTTTTATACAAGACTACATTTTATCTATCTTCTAGTACATTTTATCATCCAAAATAGTTCAACACTAGTCAATGTCTTGACTATGTGCCAATTAAAGAACCTTAGATGCCAAGAATATTTCAAAAATGGCCCCTTAATTGAAACATGCTTCACAGTGTTTACCAACATAATTGGAAGTTCAACTTGGAAACATTGTTCATGTTGAAAATATTCAGCAAATGACCACCCAATTGAAAAATGCTTTCAACTATAGACCAATATATTAAACAAGTCAACTTAATTAGTAATTGCCATAATTTTATTTAAAAATAAGGAAATCTTAGTTGAAACATAATTATAAATGTCATGTAGTGAAAATTTTGATTAAAGAAAAGGGGTTTTCTAGTAGTGGAATCTAACCTAATTCTGTCAATTAGTTAGTTAAAAAAACTAGATGTTGTGGGAGCAAACTAAACTAAAGGACAACTTAGTAACCAATCTGAATTTGACACGAGTCTACCATTATTTAGTTCTTGCAATGGTATCATTTGACTGTCCAATTGACTATAAATTGAATTAGCCAATTGTCTAATTGACAAATTTCCATCCACTCTATTAATGACACATGGCATTCAATAAACCTAGAATTTGGTGACACGCAACGGACCGAAACATGGGTATTTTCAAACTACCACAACATTAACTCAAACATTGTAGGTGTCCTAGACAACCTTTGAAGCCTAGGGATTATAGGAAAATGTTAAAACATTTTCACATGCAACATTTTGCTTATCACATCTTTGTAACAAACACACCCACATTTGGGACAAGTGACATTGTTTCTATGTTCCTTTCGAAACAAAACACATCCTTTAGGGCATGCATGAATATTTTCAGAATCTTGGCCAAGCTTTTGTGTCAAAGCCCTTGTAGCATAATAGTTGGTGGGCAAACAATTAAGTTCATGAAGCGAATGATGTCGTAAGAATCCAAAGAGCTCATTTGCAAATTTATTGTTCATTCCATGTATTGTGCATAGGTTCATAAGTAGTATTGTTGTTGCTAGTTTTGTACATTTAACACCTATAAACAATTCCTTCATTGCATCCTCCAAAGCCACTGGGTCAAAATTATGTTCATGGTGGATATCTTCAAAAGACACATCTCCCAACGGTTGTTGATATCAAATGGAACTTCTACAACACCATCTATGTCACCTTCATTTGTTTCTTTTTCTAGTCCATCAACTACCCTAAAAGCATCCTCCATAATATCCACCACCTTCTCCTCCATTGACACAAGATCATCTAGTTGCTAGAATGCATTAGCCACCATAGCTTGCATATCAACAACAGAATCAAATGGTTAGCTTTGTTGTTGGGGCGTTAGACTTCTAAATTCCTCCTCCTAGTTTTCATTTAATGAATCTCTAATGCTTGAACCTCTCCAAACCCTAAATGTAGGATCCTTTTCATTATGGATCAAATGTCCCCTCACATTCCCTCATTATGTGACATGTTTGAATATAATATTACGTAAGGGCTTGAATGTAATATTATGTAAGGGCAATGGGTACCACCTTTTTCTAAGGTTGGGGTTTGAATTCCCTATAAGTTATTTAAGATTTTAGTTCTTTTTGCACTTTTGTAGATTCAACTTTTTTACATTCTATGATTATAGCTCTTGCAAGAATTGGAGAAGCCAAAGGGATTGTGGATTCTGATTTTAGAATGGCACTTTATGAGTTATTTTAAGTAGTATGTCATTGCATTTGATCTATAAATTAGAATTTAAGGGTGTTTTTCTATCTTGTTTTGTATCAAGGTGGTGTTTTTCCAAAGAAAATGGAATAAAAAAATTACCTTCCATGGTAGATGTCCATTTATATGTTTTTCTTACTTGCAAATATTCTTTCAACATTTTTTGTGAATGTTATGAAGTTGCTTAGGGTTTGACAATTTGGTTTAGGTTTTAATTACAACATTAAGGTTATGTATCTTTTAATTATTTATGTTTGTAAATCAATGTCAAATCGTGGTGTTTTCTACAAAAAAAGTTTTGAAACATTATTTCTCATTATGTTCAAATGGTTGTTTCATGATAAATTCACCAGGATGTATGGGTGTTACATTTTCCACTTTTACTTTAGTATAACCTAGGACATTATGGTGATCATTTTTTATATTATGTGTTGTGCAGAATGGAACATTGGATGTCACAAGTGTCCATATTGTCAATTTTGGTTTATTCAAGTTTTTTTGGCTAATTTGTTTACAAATTATGATGAGATCTAACCTTAGATTGCTCAAGGGCTTTGCACACTCAAGTTATAAATGTAGAAGTATTAGTACTAGATTTCATGTGCATTCCCAAGATCATATAATGATGTCCATTAGGATGTTGGATTTTTAAAATCAAAGAATAGTTTATGTTTATTTGATTCGTTCTCATTCTTTTCCTTTCAAATTATTATATAGTTGATCAATAATCATGTTATTATTGATCAAGTTATTATTCATCATCTTTGAACAAAAATGATTTGCATCTTCATGAGAAAGTGTTGTGTTTCAATAGATCTAATCATAACATTGTGTTTATGCAACTACAAACATCAAGAAGAATTCCATTATTGTACAAATTTTGAAAAGCTAAAGCATGAACCAAACTTTTTAACTTTGGTATTTTTACATACTTACTTTCTTGGCCTTTTCTTTTCTTTTCTTCTTTTGTTTAATTTGGATTTTTTTTTGGAGATCAATTCATAAATTTATGGTTAAAATGTGCATTGCACCATGCAAGAGAAACTAAACAATCATATTTCATTTTTTTATAACAACTACAACCATATTAACCTACCTATTTTTGCATTATAGGTTTTCATCCCTTCCCCCTAAGCCCCCCAAAGGAAGTTGGTATTGAAACACATAAAATCTTAATGGTAAAAGGTAGTCACATTTTGTTTTTCAGAAGTTGAAACCCCATTTCAAGATAATCACCCATGGAGGAAAAAACTTTCTTTCACATTTCCATCAAATTTTAGTTTTCAAACATAAATGATCAATTTTGTAACATAATCGACCTCACATTATTTGCAAGCACCATTGAAGAGATCTATATAACATGTTTTTAAAATATTTCATTTAAATACCTATGTTTTTAATATTTCCATTGTTAAAATTCATATTCTATTTGTTGATTTAGTCACAAGGTTGTGCAATCCATCATAATGGATAGTTCCCCTTTCTCCCCTATTTCACCTTTTTGTTTTAACATGTACAACCCTTAACACTATGCACTTTCAATCAAATAAAAAGCTAATGAAACTTGTGAGAGTTTTGTGATATTTAACATTAATAGAAAATTATCTTTCACATTGATATGTTACATGGAGCCAAAGTTTTTATGAACATAAATGTTCACTTTGCCTAGTAAAAGCACATTATAGTCTACCCACTTTAGGCAAAAATTTATAGTGTTAAAATTAATTATAATATATATTATATTATTTTTTGGTAGCATATATATAGTTTTAGGTAAACGCATTAATGTGAAACATTCCAATCAAATGGTCAAATTGTAAATGATTTACAATCATTTCAATTTGTAATCACTTTTATTCCAAAGGAAGTTACTTCCATTTTTTCCCAAATGATGTGAAAAAAAATATAAGATGCAATTTAATGAGAAAAAAAAGAATTATGAAGTAGGGTGCCAAGAATTGGATTATGAAAATATACTTAAATATATATTTTAATTATTTTCAATTTTAATAAAATAAAATAAAATATTCTATTAAGGTTTATAACTTTAAAAAATCCCCCTTTTATCCCATGTATCATATATATAATAAATTCCTAAAGCATTAATTTTGATCAATAATCAAGATGTAAAAACAAATTGAATATATAATGTATACATTCAACATGATTATGCATATAATTTGGAATCATTCAAGATGCCCCATGTAGTTTTGGTTCCATGTTGACATGTTCATAAACAAAACTTAAATGAAAAAAAAGTATAATGTCCAATTCATCTATGCATTGTAACTATTATAAATATTACATTGTTTTTTATCACTATATTTCAGTTCAAATTGACACTTAAAAAGGATGGCCCTATAATAAAAAACAACCAATTTTTTAAAACAACATAAAATATATGTCAACCATTTCAAATATGATTGAATTATGTTCGATGTGTCATATCTATTTTGATTGATAACTAATAATTCCATCATGTATGTTTTTGTTGAAGACTAACAAATGCTAGTTCATCATGTTCATTAATAGGTAGCATAAATCACTATTGTAATTTTCAAGGTTTGTATTCATTGTAATAATAGTATAATACAACAAATAAATTTATTAAAAATAATAGATAGGGCACGCATAACTAACATGTTTAATAATTTAATTACCTAAGTAATGTACTGAGCCTATCCTATTAGGCTTGAATTTATAGGTTGTAAGATAAGGAGTTGAATCCCTCACCTCCATAATGAGAAACCAAGTCATTAACCATTACATCACATTTTCATAGAGGTGTTAGTTAAATTTAGCAAATACAACACATCACAAGTCACAATGCTAATGAAAATGGCTTATATTAATTAGTAAGTTGTATACACCTACATCACAATATAAACATCAAACATGTCACATGTAACTAACTATAGTGTTGAATATGATTAAGAAAAAGAAGCCAATATAATTATATTAAACACACTTACTTTTGTGAGGGGGGAAAAACAAACAATATTTACCTTCTTAAGTCATTTTGGACAAGTAGTTCAATCATGTTAGGTATTTGTTTTAAGGTTTTAATTTTTTGCAGTTTAATATTTGTTGTTGGAACCTAATTCAAGTTGAAAAAGGTTTGAATTATTATTTTTGTTTAGGGGATTATCCTTGCGGCATGGTTTTGGAGTTTCATCTTTTGTATTTTGAAATTCTAAAGCACACAAGAGGGACATGTGATTGCTTTGCCATGTGTTTTTGAACTTGGATTCTTGCAATTTGTAGGTGAGTTTTCTTGAAATACAAAAGATGTATCTAGTTTTTGTGTTATGTGTTTAGATAATTTATGTTAACACTAGAGAAATTGTTGCAAGAAATTGAATTGCAGTTGGCTTGGCAAGAGTTATTTGGGACAAGAATTTGAATTGAAGTGTTGGAAATGAAATTAATTTTTTGGATTGAATTTTGGTCGGTCATAACATTGGTTGTTGAACCCAATCCAAGCTTGACCTTGGGGCATGCACACTTGGAAATCTTCATAAGAAAATAATCTTGCTACCTTTGAGTAACAAAGCCATGTATTTAATTAATTCTAGATTAAACTATTCATTTTGGATTTTTTAAAATTGATAATTAGGATCACACTTTCTATTGAAATTGAGACCACATTATTAATATATATTATTACATCATATGGTGGCCCCCAAATCAAAGTTTCTTTTCAAAACATCCAAGTGGTTGTAGTTATAATTCAACAAGCCAAAAAAGGCAATGAACTGCAAAAAATAAAATCAAAATTGGATAAATATTTATGTTTTTCATTTAAAGCCATGACAATCATGGAAAGTTTTTTTTTTTTCATTCATATGAATGTCAAGGAATTCAAACAAAAAATCCATCTGATGAAATTTTAAGTTTTAAGTTTTGATTTAAGACCTCCAAAAATGAATAACAATGTATTAAACAAAAGTTAATTTTGCAAAGGACTATCAAGAGGATTCATATAATAAAACACATTTGATGGGAAGAAAAAGAAAGGATAAAAATCTATTAATGACATTAAAAAAACATTCATACCCTAAAATATATGGAATTTTAAAACTTTAAAAATTCAAAGAACTTTCCAAAATTGATCTAGAATTTTAGAATTTCAAAAGTCCATTGCCACACATAAATGGGGTAAAATATACATGATGTGTTAAGAAAACTTTTAGTTTATTATATAAGAAGAAAATGTAAAAAACAAATGGTTATGATTTGAAATTATTATCATTTTTAAAGACGAAGCATTGAATTTACAAAGAATTAAGACACTTCCAGAAATTCATATTTATTCAAAAATGATGAAGAAAAAAACGTGTCATGTACTTGGACAATTATAAAGATTTATTATAACAAGTTCCAAAAAGAATTATTCCAAAATTCATTCATATGGAAAAAGATTTTTTGGAAAAAAAACATATAGTCCTTTAAAAAAAAATCATATTGGCTCATTGTATTTTGTTCGCACCCAAATGGTGATTTGTTAATTTTGGACTTTTTAAACTCCAAAATTAACTAAATATATGACCCAACCATTTGGCAAATTAGTGATGACAATGGTGGACATCAATGAAAAATTGCAAGAATGATACATTGTGTCATTATGAATTGTTACTTAGGAGGGTGCAAGTTTGTTAAGTGTGGTTAATTGTTAGATATAGGACAAGGTTACCATTAATTCTACCCGTTGTGTAAATCTTATTTGATTTTGGAGTTGCACATACATAATGATTAAGTTTTAACAAGGTTTAGGTTGTAAACTTGGGTTGGCACTAATGTAAACATTTTGTTGGATTTGATTTTTTTGATTCCCCCATTGATTGTTGTATGGCAATGAGATTGGGGTGATGACCAATATTTTTTTTTTTGTTGTGTTCATAATGAACGACCACATGTGTTTAACCCTATGAAACTTGGTGGGTGGATATAACTTGGTTTAATTTTGGGTTATAGTTGCAATATGTTCAATGTAACTAATTAGTTAGATTGGAGATTAGTTGAAGGTTTAGGGGCACATTGCATGAAAAATCAAAAATGATATTAAAAATCACCATCCCCAAAAAGATGTGTTGAAAATTTTGAAGAAAAGAACATGGATTAGAAGGTCACAAAATATTTTTCTATAGGTTTCACATTTGTTATGAGTTCATTTCACTATGCTATAAATGTTTTTGTATAATTTTGATTATGATTGAACGCTTTGTTTTAATTTTATAAGCCATTTATATATGTTAAAATGGGCATTTTAGAGGTTCAAATCCTCTAGATAAGTGATATTAATTCCTAGGTTGAAATATTGAAATATTGATATATATTATCCATTGTGATTATTGATTTTAAATGGTTTTGGATTGTGAAACATGGCATAATCAAAAGTTGACATGTGGCATATTGATTGAATTTAGAAAGAAAGAAAGAAAGAAAGAATTTACCTAGGTAGGTTGATACATAACCATAGGTAGGCCAATACATAGGTAGGTCGGTACATAACCATGGTAGGTAAATGGGAAGGTCCTACATACCAACCTACCTCTATTTATTTAGGTAGGCAAGTAAGTAGGAAGGTAGAAGGGTAAGTGAATTAAATAATAACCACATAAATTTTTAAATTTGTTTTGTGTTAAGTTTTAGGGTTAAGCTTTTATGAGTTTATTCCAAAATGGAACATGTATTTTAATGTGAGCATACAAGAAAAGGCATTTCCTTGTAAAGTTTGTGAGACGAGATCTTGAAGACAAAACATATGGATTGAATCCTTTAGTTGCACCTTAGTTGCAAATTGAGTTACAACTACAAATTTTTTTTTCCCACGTGTTGTATTTGATTTTAATTTTATAAATTATACAACTAAAGAAATAATTATTTGATATATATGTGAATTACTTATCAAATAATTTATTATCTAGAACAATAATTTTATTTATTTTTAATTTAATTAAAAAATTAATTCATTATCAAAATAAATAATTAAAATTTTATAACGAATCATTTCACATAATTATTTGAAATTTAATTTTCTGAATTAAATATCTGATAATAAATTAGTTAGTTAGTTCAGATAATTAATTATAAAAATAAACATTAGATAGTTAACTGTCAAAATAAGTATCAGATAATTAGTTATGAGAATAAAGATTAAATAGTTAAGTAGAAAAAATAAGTATAAGATAATTAATTATCAAAATAAATATCATATAATTAATAATCAAAATAATTATGGGATAATTGATGATTTAAATTCAAATAAAATTTAACAATTATTCACCTAGATTAACAAGATTGATTATTAAAGTTATTTGAATTAAATAATTAAATTTAAATAATTAATTAGTTAGTGAATTTAGATAATTTATTATTTGATAATTAATTATCCAACTTTAGATAATTAATTAATTGTTATTTAAATTAAAAAAAAAAAAAAAAAAAGATTAATCAATTGATGTGAATATTTTATTATTCAATTTAATTAATTATTTTGTAATAATTAAATATATGACATGTTAATTAATAATTAATATATTATTAAAAAAATTAATTATGAAATATTAAATAATAAACGTGAATTTGAGTAGAAAACATTGAAGTATATAGACACATATCCATATGTACAACCCTTTGAATGTTTAATGGAATATACACATTGCCTTTAGTTTCAATTCAAAAGTAGATTTTCACCTTTCATGAAATTTTATGGCTTGATATGTATGTATGCCAACTAATATTGTGAGTTGCAATGTAATGAAATATTAGTAATACAACAATTGAACTTTAGTCATAAAAAATAGGACTATAATACTTACATAGTGGTAATCAAATGGCACAACTAATTGTACATATGAAGGGGAATCATAGTTTAAATTAGTTACAAATAAGTTGATAGTTTCATATTTAATGGGCAATGGAAATGCACACACATGGCATGATCGCATGTGTCAAGGCCATACATAAGTTGCAATAGTAGTTGCAAAGTAGTTGTTGGTAATTATAATTACATTCACATTAGTTGTAATGTAATTCTCACATGCAACTAAAATGTAACTTGGCAAAAAGTCAAACATGGTTGATTACAACAAATATATGGTGCATACATTCCACCGTATAGGTGTATGTCTTATAATTAATTTGCATCTACAATACAATTCTTTGATTTTTTGATGTGGCATTTTTTTATTAATTTCTTGTATTTCCATGGGATAGTTGTAGTGTTGTTGCATATTAGTTGTTTTGGAGCTTTACTTGTAAGGCAGTGTGGTTACGATAAACATAATTTTTCATAGTGTTTGTTTCAAATTCTCAAAATTCAACATTGATGATTGAACCAAACTTGTTACTAACACCATGAAAATAAAATGTTCATGGAGCTTGAGAATCTAATGTTCTTTATCATAGTGTAATATATTCAAAATTCTGGGACTTAGCCTATTATATATGGAAGGAAAATTTCAAAATGTAACCTTGACATTTTCACAAGGAAAAAAAAAATAATTTTAAAATACTTTACAAAAAGAACACCTTAACCAAATAATTCTTGAAAAGTTACTCATTTTGCCACTTGCAACTAGATTATGTCATATTTGGTGCCAATTTGGCACCTTGCCGTTGCCTAATGGTGTAAAATGTTATTAAATTTGAAAATTGAATAAATGGTTAATTCCCCATTCCCACTAGTGAGTGGAAATTTTTGAAAATAAAAATTACACTAAAAAATGGGGCATCCTATTCACTTTCACTTGTGGAAACCAATGGATGTAAAAGCAAGCACCTCCAACAATTAAGGAAACAAAAAAAAAAGAAAAGCATCTTGTTGTAAAGAAACATATAATGGAAGGTCTTGTGTAATTTGAGGGTAGTGGTTTGCCTATCGAGCATAGGCAATTTGTTAATTTTAAATTCTTATAAGTTACAAGCTTGTGAGAACAAGTGGTGGAATCAACCAAGATTAATAGAAAGAAACAAGAGAGTTTTGGACTCCTAAAAAATCTTTAAAAATTCATCCTTATTATTTTTTAGCTCCAAGTTTTTCCCAATCCTAAAGGTTGAAGATTCAAAATTTTGATTCTAGCCCATGTTAATAAAAAATAATGGTGGACATGTCTAACCTTCTTCTATTCTCAAAAGTTGAAAACTTATCGGCTTTTGAATAGAATTGAAAATTGACTTTCAATTAAAAAATTGATATATTATTAATACAAGGTGAGACTTGATGTTTGATCACATTATAATCATTGATTTTGATGTGAGTGTGCTAAAAAACTTTTACAACTTGGGGTACTGGGATGATTTGGGATGGGAATGGTAATCTTTTATAGGTTCTCTTTTACATGGTTGGCATTTAACATTTTAGATTCAAGGTTGCAAGCTAAGGCCTTATTTGCAAAACATTTTGTTAAACGGTTGTTCCTTCAAAAAGACCTTGTAAGGTGGAGAATGTCTAGACCCAACTTTTTACTACAAGTGAACTTGTAATGCCCCAAGCCCAATTGGGCATTTGTCATTCATGTGTTCAAAATATTTCTTTCCATATTCCTTGAATTTCATTTTCGAAGTTTAGAAGAATGTAAAAAGAATGAAATACCTACACTTAAATTCACATTATGTGAGAAATTTTCAAGTAACCCTTGTTTGAAAACCTTTCCATATGCATCCAAATGGTGTCTATGTGAGTGTGAACAAAAAGACATTCAATTAAAGGAGCCCAAAAGGGCATCGAGTCATAGCGACAATTCAAAATTAAAATAAATTTGTTTATATTTTCCATTTGTAAACCATGGTAATCAATGTTGCAAGTTGTGCTAAATGACTCAAATGAATCTTGAAATATTCATATCTAAAATTCATTCAATCCAACTTTATGTTTTGATTTTAATCAAGGATTGTGGAAAATGAACAAAAGGTGTGTTAAATAAGGTCAATTTTGCAAAGGGTTATTTTATTTCTTGTTTCATAAAAGCATTTTGATGAATTTTTTTGGGTAGATGATAAGAACCACACTAAAAAAAAACACTCACAATTTAAAGAAAATGTAATTTGATTTAAAAAATTTCAAAACATGTTTTAAAAGCTTAGAATTTCAAAATTATTTTTACCACTTGTAAATTTGGAATAATGTACATGATGTTTGAAATAAAGTTGTAACTTGTAATAGAAAAAAATGACCTTCAGATAGTTAACATATTGTGATATGATTGAATGATGACTACTTTTCAAATCAAAACACAAAATTTGATGGAATCTACAAACTTTTAGAAATTCACATTTATTCAAAGATGATTAACACATAATATATGATATATTGGAAAAAATATAAGCATATTTAGTAAGAAGCTTTTAAAATTTTCATTCAAATTTTTTTTTTTTAAATGAAGAAATTATTTTTGTGCAAAAGGACACAATCCTTGAATAAAGTGATCTTGTTGGATCCTTTGAATGCATTTGGACCCAACTAAGATTATGATCATACTAAGGTAGGAAGCCATCAATGAAAGTGGGGGTGTACACACATACAAAATCCATGGGATGGAGGCCATAGAATTAGAATCTTTGAAGCAATTGAATATGTAGATCTGAAGGTAGAGTGCAATTACAACACGTGTGACCTTTTGTTGCCCTACATCTCATGGGATCATGGGGCAACATCATATTAACTTAGAAATGCCATTTGGACTTAAAGTGTAATTAGGATTGTCAACCCAACTTGCTTGTACAAATTGAAATTACCCACCATTATTCCCCTCTTACTATGACCACAGTTTCACACAACCATTACCTTTGGTTGCTTCATCAGGGCATTTTCCATTTCTTTTAGGTTGGGTACCATGATTTTATAGCAAGAAAAGAAATAGCTCACTTTGTTGTCTAATTCTCCATCAAGGTATTCTTGGAGGGGTGTTAGTCATCACCAAGTCTTTCTTTTAATCTTTTCCAAAATCAAGTACATTGTGATAAACACTGTGGATGAGAACTTGATTAATTGGGGTCACTTCTCTTAATTTTTCCTGCATACTATGTGCACATGCCATTGCTATTTACAAGTTGACGTGTCATATACCTCATGTTAAATGTTACTTATATGTTGCCTAGATGACACTTATATGTTGTTAAATTAAATACTCTTCAATGCTTGAAAGTTGGTAATAGATGAGAACGTACCAGCTCATGAAGCAAAGAAGTAGCATCCAGCAATCCCACTCTGAATACACCTCAATCCTCCATTTGCAAAGCAATCTGTGGTACCACATGAAGCAAAGAAATAGCACCCGGAAACCCTGTCTGAATACACCCTCAATCCTCCGTTTGTGAAGCAATTTGTGCTAGCTCATGAAGAAAAGAAGCAGCAATCTTCTGCAATCCTCCTCTGAATGCACCTCAACTTCAATTTTCTTCAACATTTCTTGAGAATACCAAATCAGGACTCAAGGAATACATTGTCACTGTACACTTGTCAAGCAAGCAAGAAACTTGTATTAGAAGCTTACAGTGAAGTGAAGAATGACCTTGGACGACACACATGTCTATGAGATTGCAGGGAAAAACTCGACAATAACACTTTGAAGTATGTAACCATTGCGTCAGTTGCTGGAATGCGAATCAGCTGGGCGACTGCGCAATTTTTTCGCTGCAAAAGTATGATAATTTCAAGCTCAATTTCCATGCGAATGTCCGTCCGTGAAAGACGGAGATCTTCGTTTCCATGGCCTGTTGAGTAAAGCTGCTTGTCGCGCAACTAATGGCTATACATCAGGAATTTGCCTTTCAACATCTCGTCGGAGGCGATATCTTCGGCAAGTATGGCGCGATTCGCCAAATTCGCATTGGGACCAACGAGGACACACGCGCCACGGCTTTCGTTGTCTACAAGGACATCTACGATGCCAAGAACGCCGTGGACCATCTCTCCGGCTTCAACTTTTCAATCGCCACCTGATTGTGTTGTATTATCAACATGCTAAGATGTCAAGGAAGTTCGATCAGCGCAAGGAGGAGGAGGAACTCACCAAGCTTCAGGAAAAGTATGCGGTTTCAACAAAGGAGAAGTAGGAATTCCATCTGTAAATCCCGAACCGCCACTGCAACCATGGAAAGAAGGTGAAGTTTCACCACTGTTTTGGTGTTGCTTGGTGTTCTAGTTGCTTGAATTTCAGAGAAGCTTTTCTACAATCAGGAAACAAACTGTCGTGTCCTGTCTTTGAGGGTTTTGGATTCCATCAGCTCCAAAGTGACAGAAAAGCCCTTACTAAGCTTACTGAGGATTGTAGGACTGTACAATTTTCTTCGTCTCTTGCAAGTTTCCGGTTTTCTAGTACAGGATTGTGTTTTTCCCCCTTCTACTTACTGGGCTGAAGCACAGAAGTGGTTCCTTGACCTCTGCGAGTACTCTGCTAGGGTTAAGTCTTAGGAGAAGTATTGACAAAGGAAGGATACAGGAAATCAGCACAGACCTTTGCAGTACTCGTCCAGCTATCATGTTGATTTCCAAGGGTTTCTTTGTTTGGTTCATGAAACACTGACTCTGCCTTCCAAGCTCTTGTGAGGTTGTTTTCAACTCTGTGACAAGAGCTTCTCTTGTGACTACAGACGTTCAATTCATTCAAATTCTATTTGAAGGTTATGTCTCACATCCCATTCCATGACAGCAATTTTTCCTGCCATCACAAGTCTCTTGCTTTAGCAAGATGAAGGCAACCTGTTGGGATGTTTTGCATTTGGTCTTGACATTGTTCAGTGTTTTGCAATCTTTGTTGACAGGATATAAAAAAGTTCTTCTGAAAGGATTTGGTGCTTACAAAACCCAATTCAAGGATGTGCTTGTGAGTTCTGCAAGGCCCACATGTCGGTGAAGTATACAGGACTCCAAGCAAGCGAGGGCTTTCATGATACAATTTTCGTAAGGCATACTGGCACACATGGCAACAAAGAAAGGGTGTTGACAAAA
>Ga0116227_10009968_pt1 | contig 16899 bp, 12 predicted proteins | sample S1TSphgellanicum_FD_89693 | JGI IMG/M metagenome (GOLD analysis project Ga0116227, IMG submission 89693) | Host-associated microbial communities from peat moss isolated from Minnesota, USA - S1T2_Fb - Sphagnum magellanicum MG | ecosystem: Host-associated > Plants > Peat moss > Unclassified...
AAAGAACAAAAAAAAGGAGAAAAACAAGAACAAACAGAGTAGAAAAATAAAGACGCTGCAAGTTCAGCGAAGAATTTTTGATTGCTTTCAAGAGAAAGACAGACCTCGGCAGATTGATACCCACCTGGATTTGAAGGAAAAACGCGGCAGGGAGTATGCAAAGATCTCGAAAACATACACGAAGTTCTTGTGGGAATCCAGGAGCTTACAAACGGAGTATGAAGAAGCTCGGCTCTCAGTGCGAGAATACGTACGTATGAATAGAAAAGAGCGCGAATACGTACGTTTGAAGTGGAAAGAGCCGCGAATATGTACGTACGAATTAAAAAAATCTCGAATACGTAAGTTTGAATTGGATAGAGAGCGAATACGGACGTACGAATAGAAATATTACATACGTATAAATAGTAAAAAGAGAGAACGAGAATACGTACATTTGGATGAAAATGAGTTTGTGATGGGAGCGCGCCAGCCGAGATATGTGGAGTTGCTCTTCAGAAGTGACATCTTTTGATTTCATCATAAGTAGTTCAAAAGACCTTCGTAGAAGGCTTTAAAGAAATTTTAGTGACAAAAATTTGGAACTGGTATATGGGGGATTTTTTCCGAATCCTTCGGATGGTCAGTCATCCATGGACCATTCCAAAGACAATTTCAGAAATAATTATCTCATTTTTATGCTTAATTATTTAATTTCTTTCTTAATAAAATGGAGGTAGTTATTAAAAAAGGTCGGAGATAGTTATTAAGAAAGTGCATAAGAAAAGGTTCATAGTACCTCAATTTTTGTCCCTATCCGCCAACATGGATATGGAAAAACAAATTAACATGCATCTTTTCATGTCCATGAAATGTATATCACTTTAAATTAAATTTGACATTGAGATAAGTAATGATGAATTATTGAAAACCATAAAAAAAAATTTAAATAGTTGGTCTCCACTGGGAGTGTGCAGCAGTGCAGAGCTCAAATAATTATATAGTTAATAAGACGATTCATACAACAATTTACATAACTTAATTCATCATCCACGAAAATTTCATCCATCATTTCTTTTTTTCATATATATTTAATTTAATTTATTTTGGTCCACTTTTCATCCACTCAATGAAAAAAATCAAAAAATTGACTGATGAAGTATTTGGATAGTGGGTCAAGCTAGCTCCATGGAACCTTTGCCTCCCTCCCCACAATTTTGGTGTAAACACATCTAGTGCAAACTGCAAACCATAGCTTCATTCTCAAACATGACCTTAAAACCGAACCTTGTTCATTCTCATGCCCATGATTCATGTTTTCTCATGTTATGGTAAGATTTTTTTTTGTGTACACATCAAGGTCTGGGGTGGCAGGTTACGTCATTTTCTTGACTGTGTTATATGACATACTCTTCCAGTGATGATCATACACTCACAATAGCCACTAAAATCTCTGTTGAACATGGTTTTATTTTTTTAATTGTTGAATCTGCCACCCCATACCTTAATGACATGAAATGGTCTCACCTTTGTCCACTATGTTGGGTGCACCACCTGGCTCACCATTACAGGCTCGTCTGGCAACTTATCTGACATAACATGCAGGGGCTCAACCATTCCAAGCCAAGAGGGTTGGAGAAAAGACAGTGACCAATTGGTACCTCCATCTTTTGATCGACAGCCTCTCATCCAGGCCATCACCTCTTTTAGTACTCTGTCAGGACTGTTGCACAGAACTGCATCAAAGAAGTGACATAGAAAACTTCTGTCTGAGGCATGTAACTTTTGGAGTGTATGGAGAGTTCAAGCTTGCAAAAATCATTTTATTTGACAAATAGTTCAACACTAATGCCAATCAAAAGCCTGCACCACTTACAGTCTCACCTACTGTTGTACCAACAGAGGGGCCACCTGTGCGGTAGGCATACAAATGCTCAATGGCTACACCTGCAATCTTATGTGGTGTGATGCCCAATTCCAGAAATCCCATTGCTGCGCCCACAAAAGACACCATCCCACAAATATTGTGTGAAATTAGATCTGAAACTATTCATCCAAGCACAAAGGATATGAACATTCTAGACAAAGTCACATCCATCAACTCTGCAGGGGCAAGGTCATGGCCAGGAATCAGGACTTTCTAAAGGCTTGACCAAATGACAATCTGAAGCACATTCAAATTCAACCATGAGACAATTCAAAGGCTACCTTCTGGAGAAACAATGTGATCAACAGCCTGCTGGTCCAAGTAGTCTTTGTAAAATGTCATGGGAAAGGGAATAGGTATCCCCAACTTCATAGCCAACTCCCTTGGTATTGCTGCCAGCTGAAAATCAAAGCCCACCCCCAACAGCACATGTCAATCACTCCAGCAAGAAGAAACATTTCTCGTCACAATGGCAGTGCATAGAAAGAATGACATATTGGAAGTTACCCTGGCAAGTGGCATTGGAATATGAAGTACTCTTGAGTTTTCTCGAATTGTCTCAAACATCAACTCCACCTTCAAGAATCAGATATATGCAATGAGTTTAAAAGTCTAAGTGTGAGTAAATGCAATCAGCATACACCTCCAACTCAAATGACATCCAGCTGTGGCTTGCAGGAACAGTACATTGCTAAATATCCACATGCTCAGTCAGGATGGACTTAACAAGCACCAGAAATGTACATGCATATGTGTTAGAAAGGGAATTGTTGCAAAGAAATGTACAAGTTCATTAATAGTGAAGACATCAGGTCCTCCAAGCTCAAATGTCTTGCCCATGCTGAAGCCCTGGTCTCGAATACATGCTGTGATCCCTGCTGCCACATCGACTACCAGCACTGGCTGCACCCTGTTATCCCCATCCTCAATCAAAACTGCTTCATCATTGCATGTATGCCAATGAATACACTAAACTCAAAATAAGCAAGACTCAAATGTCTCCCACAGCAAAGGATAGCTTGCAAGCTTTGGTGTTTAATACCACACAGATAAACCTGATGGTCTCATGACAGAATCCCGTACTTGGATTTGCCACCCCCAGGAAGAGGGACAAAGGGCAATTTCTTGGCTTGAGCGGCCCAACGGTTCAACAACCGATCTTCAGTACCCACCAGTGCTCCTGACCTAATTATAGTAGCCTGCAGTGTTTACAAAGTTGGTCAGAACCTGATGAAATGACCTCAAGTAAAAATCAGGGAGGGTTGGCCACATAGAGGAAGGGAGATGAGACCTCAGGAAAATTCTGGAGTGTCACTTCTTCAGCAGCAGCCTTTGTCCGTAACTGCTTGGAAGGAGAAGCAGATGATGCACCAAGGCATGATATTTGAATATACTTGGAGATGCCTCCATGGTCTTTAGCCAGCTGCAACATACAAACACACATACCACCATCCATGTACAGACAGCAGTAGAATTGTTGTATTTGCCAGCAACTCCAAATTTTTAACAGCATTGCCGTTCGTATACACTGGTGACAAGTGAATCAAAGAATTTAACCTTAGGAATGCAATGGCCATCAGACTGCTCATGGGTCAACATGAGGTGGTGCACATTAATGTCTAAAGCAAAACCATATCAACCACATTGGAGTAAGTTTACAATATGCACCTGTGAAAGGCGATTGGAGATCTCATAGTTAACATCTTCAAACTTGAAGTTGCGGGTCTCATATTCCCTGCCTGCATTTCAGATTAATGTGTCAACAAACAACAACCACATAGCTCAACCACCAGAAAATTAACAACTTTAACTGTACTTTATGTGACTACCAAAAGCAATCACTTAACACAAACAAAACAGCTTAGACTTCATGATCAGGTTATATACAAGCTGCCTTTTGCAGGTGTAGCAAGGTTAAGATGATTTCTTACCAATGCAATTCACTATGATATTTGAACTAGCAATAGTTGTCCTGATGGATCCTTCATCTCTAACATCATACCTCATGGGCACAATCTGGCCTCCCATACCAAAAAGTAGAGATGAGATCCCCATGAGCACACAACACTTTCAAATTCAGTTTCACTACATGTGGAAAAAAAGAAAACAGATTAGAGACCACATGCTCAAGAAGACGACAAGAACTGATCAGAGCTTCCTGATGAAGAAAACCTCGCAATTGTCTATTAAGTATGCAAGTAACAAGGTTCAAACCTCCGTTTCAGACTTATAGACAGAAAGGAACAACACTAAAGATCACAGCACCTGCCCCAAGTCACCCATAAGCTTGAGGTGTCTCACTTCCTCATCCACACCTCTGTAGGGCACAATGACCTGTGACCCCATTTTTGCTGCCATTTCCATCCATATCAGCAACAGAACAAACAAGCCCCAGATTCTTTGTCCTCAGCAGAAGAGGCACAACTAGGTCTTTTCTTTCTTCCACACATGTAACAATAACTAGCTGCGTAACTAGTTCCACAGTTGCCTGATTGAAAATCAAAGAACTAGAGAAAAGAAATCTGAGAGTACCGAGCTGCTGAACCACATATCGTGCTAGAAAACCAGTTGCTCCAAACACAGTGGCAACCACCCCACTACACACAATACAGGCAACAGTCCCCACCACTTGCTAAGTGTTTGGATTGCAGTTAGCACAAATGCCTAGAGTACTTCAAGAGTTGGATCATGCAGCCTCAAATTGGTACCAACATCCAGAGAATCAAATGGCAATGAAAGGTAAACACAAAGGAAACCAAGAGGGAAAGCTACATTTGGATTCATGATCCAGAAGAAAATGGATCAACACAGTACTAATTCAAAAACCCAGTAGCTCTAAGGCAGTAGAAGAGTTTATAGTTTAGATACCAAAAACAACACTTGTGAGAAAGTTCACCTTACAGATGACCGGCCACCAGTGCCCCTTTTGCTAGGATGCACACTGCCTTTCACAGCCAATGATGAAGAAAAGCGCATACCCACAGTCCCAAGCTCTGCCAATAATACCTTACAAGTTAGGGTGTCACTGAGAACCCAAAATGACAGACAAGGGTAAATAACTGTTGTGGCAAACACTGTTGTAAGAATTACAGATTTCAGTAATTGACTATTTGTAGGACAATCATCCACACAAAGGACATGGTATTTGTGCTGTAATATGTAGTTTGAAAACCTAGCCTTCAGCTCTCCTAGCACCAGACACTATACCTAAAAGGATCCAGCAAAACTGATGATGGCTGGCTTTCCACTGTGGAAAAAAAATATGATGCATAAACTAACTTAATTTCTGCAGTTCTCAACAATTTTTGCAGATCTAACGGATGGTTTGCTAGATGTATTTTCTTGATCCATTTCATCTGGAAAACCCTAGTGTGCGCATTTGAGCCAAAAAACCAGTACAACAGCCCTCAGAGGTTGCAAAGCTCTCCACTGGTAAGCAAGATCGCTGTCCACGGTGAATCTACTCAAAGGACACATCTAGTTTCTCAATTCTCTTCCCATTTTTAGGTCAAAACGCAATCCAGAATCAGAATCAGAACCATCCAAAAGCAGAACACCATAGCATATATATCTACACACAGACAGAGAACGGAGAGAGAAAGAGAGACAGAGAGAGAAAGAGACAGAACATCTAGCTCACGACCTTCCGAGTTGCGAGTAAGCGACTGGACTAAATACGTGCAACACCGCAGATTTGCTTACCATGATTGCAGGACAGATCTTGGCGGATACACGGCAGACTCTCTTGCTGCAATGCTACGATCCAGGTCCGTGTGCGCACTCCGGACCGTCCCAGTATCCCGGCCATGTCGTCCTCTTGCTCCTCGACCTCCTTTTGCCTCTTCTTTCCCCGAAAGACGCACACACAAGATGCGCACTCTCGGGACTTCCCCCAAAAACAAACGGGACACACACAAATACACTACACAGTACGCACGCAATGCGCATCGGTTCGCACGTTCCCAATGACGTGCTATTTCGAGGGCACGATGTTCGCTTCTGAAAATGAAACGGTAGGTATAGCCCAATAGTATGATGATTGTTCGTTTTACTAAGGGAACAGGGAACTAGTGCTGAAGGGTTTTCCCTGTTCCCTGTTCCACCAGCAGCAAAACCGCAGTGGATGAATTTAGGGTCGTTCAATAGTTAACAATTTATCATTAACAGACTTTTCTCATTTGTAATCACAATGGTCGCTGGTAACCATGGTGGTTAGCTCAGTTGCCTTTTTTTGTCCCACCTACCTTCTAACAACTGACAAGCAGGTTGTTAGTAGGTAGGTAATAAAAACAACCTTTACTTATGCATAAACCATCTCCTCACCTAGTAACTAATTTTCTTACCTATCTATTTCTATATGAGACCTATTTCTTACATGAAAATGTGTTATTTCTGAGTTTTGTGTCTTTTCTAAGTTTTTAAAAAATAAAATCATATTCACAAGAAAACTTTGAATATTTTTTTCATTAGTTGTTTTTAAAAAATAAAATGGAATTTGAATTCAATTCAAATTTAATTCAAGTTGTATTGTAATGATGTTATGTCTTAATTTCATATAGGAACGATTCATTTAAGAACATTTAAAATTTATTATTATTATTTTTTGGCTCCACAAAGATATTTGTTAATTTTTATTTATTTTGTGATGTTTTTAGTCTTGTTGTAAATGAAGAGGATTTATTGCATGTTTACACATTGTATTATATTCTCATTATTTTTTGGTTGAAATTCATTTATATCAAAGTTATTTCAACATTCAGATCATTGATGACGCACTCTCAACCTCTTCAAGAGATTCAAATGTGAGTCTAAAATGAAAACATTGAAAGAATAGGAAGTTAGGGCACGTTCCTTGGCTCGCAACACTTCGGGGGTAGAGGGGTGTGTTGGAGTTCTAGGATGGGACTAAGAAGATTGACAAGCATTTCAATCACTCACATAGACTTACACAAACTAAACAATAAGTTGATTATTGCATAGCTGGAGCACTTTTAGTGTTAAGACGAGCCACAGGTAAACTGGAATTCACAAGACTCATCACGGCCCGGACTTGGGGCAAGCCACCACTTTCCCCCTTATAGTATACTCTGTGTCTTTCCATGAAGCCCACATCCAAATGACATTTTGTCCCAGGACTCCCAAATGGGAGCTTCGAAATTCCCAAAGTTAGGACTCCTACAATTTTGGGTTCTCATAACTTTGTGTGCAAACCTCTGATTGAGATGAGGTTTAAAGCAAAGTTATAGTCTTCATCGATAGTTTTTCAATGGTATGTGGCACATTACCTACATGCAACAAAATCAGTCAATTCCTAACTTTTAGTGCTCGGGAGTCAAACTGCCAATTTGACTCCCGACCTTTCTTTTGGCCATAACTTGTGTTTTAGATGTCCAAATGAGTCATGCGAGTTCATTTTAAACATTTACGTTTCAATAGCTTTTAATGATATAAAGAACTCTTCAATCCAATGGGTTTTGACCCTTGTAATCGCCCTTTAAAAATTTGGGAGTCCATTGGGACTTTAACTCCCAAAATGGGAGTTCACTTGGGACTATGAAAGTTCATTCCTTCACTCTTTTACACTTTCGGGAGCATGAGATGTGACCCTCGAATTTCCCTCTTGACCCACAACCTTGCAAGCCTTTACTTTGGTCGCGAGCCCAAGGTTAGGGTTGTGACAATTGACATATGAACATGTGTTGTTTAATTAAATTTTAGATGCATAAACTAACATTATTTAAAACATTATTAACAAAAAAACATCTGTCAATGCAAAAGACAAGAATGAAAAAATGTCTTTTGCATATAGTATGTGAAAGCAACCATGATGGAATCATTTCAATATTTATGCATGATATTCAACCTCATATTTATTTCTTTTTTTTGTTTCATAGATTATAAATTGTATAAATTTGACTGATTCCTTACAATTATGTGAATATTATGTGGGAGTTATATGCACAAATGGTAAGAGGGAATAAATGTAAAAGCACATTATGAGTTTAACAATGATTCAATGAAAATGTGTTTCAAACACAAAACAAGAATGAAGGTTGATCATAAAATTAAAAACATTATAATTGTGTAAAATTGTGTTTTTATTACATAGATTCTGATTTTTGATAAAACATTTTTTGTTAGGAATTTTTTGTGTTTGGGCATGCACATTTTTATCTTCTTTCATTGTGGTTTGCACTCACTTAAAGTGCTACACAATCAGTAATGTTCACATCATTAAGTGTGCATTATGTGAAAAGAATTGGTTGAAAGAATTAATGAACCAAAAAAGGAAAGATGTATTATTCTTTTTAATGTTTTTCTATGTATTCTTTTGGCTAAAACATTATTTTGATATGTGTTTTGATAATTTGATTAAATCTTATGCATCATGTCATATTATATAACACAAGTCATATGATATCAACCCATTTATGCCTTTACAAAAATATTTTAAATAATAGGGATATTCATCTTTTAAAAGAAAAGAAAAATCAAAACATTTTAAACTTAAATATTTGTCAAATGATTTAACCAAGATTATAAATAAATAAATAAAAGCCTTAAAAAGAAATAATATAACTACAATTGATCAATTAATGGTTGAAGAGGTATATTTGTGAATCATTGTGAAAATATAGTAAAATTAAATCTGAATTTTTTTTCTCGCTAGTCACTATATTATATTCTACTATAATTTCGTTGAGCCTGGTGTCACATTTAATTCATTGTTATTGTTTAGTATTTGCAGTCAAAATAACTTCCAACTAGTTGGGCACAAGTTCGCCATGTTAGTTCTTTCTCTCGCGTTCTCTTCCTCTCTTCTCTCTCCATCGCGGGACTCGAGGCGAAGCTGTTCTTCCGTCATCGTCGCCTGCTTGTCTCGCATCATCGTCGCCTGAATCAGAAGCTGCACCGTCATGGCTTCACAAGTGCCAGCAGGTGTGCCTGTGGACAGGGAACAGGTAGATTTCCTTTCTTCCTGCTCTTCTCTTCTTGTCTGTCATTTTTTCCCCCACTGTGTTGAAGATTGTTGTATAGAAGAAGAAGAAGAAGAAGAATCAGTTCTGACGCAATAACTGTGGTGGTGCTGGTATATGCTATGTATTACAGATATTTGGCATGGCGCAGCAGGAGATGGAGTATAGAGTCGACCTCTTCAATAAGTGAGCGTTTGTTTTCTGACCTGCTATAGCCAATTCTGCTTTGGTGTTCTTTGTTGGTCATCGATGTCTTTTTATTATATGTTTTTCTAGGGTTTTAGGTTGTTGAAAAGCATACTGTGCAGCAAGCAAGGAAACAAGCAAGCAAGCTCACATTTGAGCGAATATTTGTAGTTGACAAAAACAAAGGTTGCATTATTCCTCAGGCTTACCCAGACATGCTTTGACAAGTGCGTTGAAAGAAAGTGAGTGCTCGTATCATACCTGCTGCTCCCTGTGTGCAAGTGTTTTCATCATTTTCTTTATACTTCGTTGCATCCTTCTTGAAACTTGGTATTTTCTTCCCTCTCCAATGCAGTTCTAATTGTAGTTCTCTATATAACATCAATTTGATCAAGAAGGATATCAGATAGTATCTAAATATGATGATGGGGGCAAAAACTTAGTGGCTTTCCAATGTAGTGGTATGGAACCAAGGGATCCGATCACCAGGGGATGTGATCACCAGTGGTGCATATTTTTGCAGAGCAAGGCCAAAGCTCTTGATTCTCCTCTCATTTAGCAACCTTTTCAAAACTGTTTCTTTCTCTGTTTCTCACTCTTGAATGATGATTTCTTTTTTTGTGTCTGTAGGTACAAGGAGGCAGATCTGAATGTGGGAGAAAACAGCTGCATTGATCGCTGTGTTGCCAAGTATTGGCAGGTACATCCTAGCCTATTTGTTACTTTGGGGGATGTTTTCTTGAATTAGGCATTTAGCTGTTGAGCAACATTGCATTGGCAAAACATTCTGTGAATGCAATTGGAAAGAAAGTGGACCTCCCATTGCAACCATGTCTCTGAGCTACGACTTGTGTTTACTGGCATCCCTTGTTGAGCATGCAATGCAAAATAGCTGGTGCATTTATGGGTGACTTTTAATCTGAGCCTCTGATGTACATTACCAAGTGTTTTAGGTCAAATGGGTTCCCTATCACCATTGAGTGCAGAAAAGTACCAAGAATGTCTGTGGAAAGCAAAGAGTGACATAAACCTTGCCCAATCTTGCTTGAAGTCTTTGACACAAGGACTTCAGGGTGACCTAAGGGCTGGTACTATAGCTAGTGGCCTTAAGATGAACATTTCTTTTCTTGCACCTGTCATAACATTGCTAGGGTGTCAAGTTTTGGAAGATAATAGCAGTGGGTGGATGACCCATGGGAAACCCTTTGCATCTGGTTCATTGCTGCAGGGTAAACTTGATGACTACACTGAGTGACCACACTGGCCAACACAGTCCCTGCCTCTGTTGACATATGTTTTCTTTTTTAGCCACTTTGAATTTTATTTTGCTGTCTCCAGTAGACTCAGTAAGAGCATTTCCTCATAGATTCTTGTAAAGGGAAGGACCTCAGGACAATGATATCCTCAGGACTTAGATACTCGTGGTGTGCAGTGGAGGTAATAAATTAGGTGAAGCATTTACTGTTTCCATGTTATAAGAGCTTCATTGTTGCTGTATATCAGCAGCAGTGTGAAAAGAAACCATTGATGTCTATTCTGTTTTGTATGACTTAGTATCTGATGCATTGGAGGACTTCACTATTTTTTAACCTTACGTTTCATGCTATAGTATGATCTCTGGAAAAGTCTGGTGTTGAGGGATAAATTGATGAAGAATTTGTAGGATATTTTGGACCTGCTTACACAATATATGATGTTTTTGATCATGGTAAGTATGATCTGATCGAACCTGTCATGGAAATGTTTTTGTGGTCTTTCTCTGCAGCTGTTGTGTTGTAATCCCTTTGTTTCTCTATTGACAAAGGTTTTTGAACAACACCATGTTTTAGCTGAAATGTTGCAAGTGCGTTGCTGTGAGTACATTCAACTCGTGAGTTCGACTGTACTCCTTTGATCCGTCTTCGCTTCTCATCCATGACCCCAGTGGTTGTTCTGTGCAGGTGACAGGCATCGTAGGACAGATGCTGGGATCAAATCGACCTCCTCTTGGGTAGTCTACCAGAAATGAGCAATCTTTCTTGCATTTGCAGCTCCAAGGTGAATGGCTTCCCTCAAATGTAGCATGGATGAGCTTATGAGTGGTCAAGGAAGTTAACTCCAAGTTTTCCTTTATACCAATTTGCAAGTATAAGAGTACATATCTGGTCAACTAGATTCAACATGGGTCCAGTGATTTTGCCTGGTTGTTTGCCTGGGCATTTTGTGATAACAGCAGAAGTTGCTTCACACTTAGAATTTACCATTATCCCAGCACTAGGAACCTGATTTGGTCTTTGTACTCCAGTTTCTTTACAACAGTTCCACTGTGCCTTCATTGGTGTTCTGGTGTGTAATTTGGTGCAGACCCTAGGGTTGAAATGCTCTCAGATTAGAGCAAACTGCTTATCTACACTGTAAGGAGGGGAGTATGTTTCTTGATTGATAGCCAAGGGCATGACTGAGTCTACTTGATGTTTCCAGCAATGTCATAGAAACTCTGGATGCAGATTTTTGTGAAGTTTTTGAGTGAAATCAGAGGTAGGCCATTATACACTCGTCTATAGCTATTGTTGGGAGCTGATGAAGTCAACGGGGAGTCATGGCAGGTAGTCACTACTCTTCATGGCGACAGTAATGGTCTGATACTTTTGTCAGTGAGACTCATAAGGTTATGAACAGGCTCATTCTTGTTGTGCTAGTTTTGGTTTGCTTGAACCTGACACAATGGTCACCTTTGAAGTATTTATTCTGGAGTTTTCTCTGCAATCTCATGGATATGGGAGGAGGAAGTCAGGCTTGAAACATATACATAATGCAATATTGTGCTTGGTCTGAAACCAGCTCCTCAGAAACATGTAAGGTAAGCTTCTCAGATCTGGCAACCACACTGCAGGAGGTAGTGTAGTGTCTGAAACCATGGGGGAGTGGTGGTGAAGGGAAGTCTGGACCACCTCCCAGCTCACGATCTGGGTGTTTTCTGGAAGTTTAAAAAAAAAATTTCAAAGAAAAAGTTTCAAACCTTGTTCTGGCTTTCTTAATCATGGAGGATGTGATCACAAGGATGGAGAGTTTTTGGTTGTCATGAGAGTTATTAAAGTTCCCTCTCATGAACCACCAAAAGCAACTTCACAGTTTTTGTTTATTCATTTATTCTGCCCCTTGAATGCCTCATGAATTCATTAAAAGGCATCATAATGTGGAGTGCTGCTTTTTTGGCACATTTGAAAAAAAATAAAAATAGTTATGTTGGCAACAAGCATCATAAAATTCAAATATGTATTTTCTTGGTACGGAAGTTTTTTGGGAACATGATCTGCACTTTTGGAATGGTGATTGGAACTAGTCTGTGAATCAAAGGCCCACAAAATGGTAGGCCACATCTACAGGATTTGCATGAAGCAGGATTTGCATGAAGCAGATAGAGTGCATGTTAAAATCTAATCAGTGCGATGGATGAATTGAACCCATAGGTTCACCTATAGGCGTCTATCTTTGAGAGAGCAACCAAGTGCTTTATTTTCTGAGTATCCTGAACTTGAGGATTTCAACCAGGGGGTAAGGTTGAATTTTCAGCATTCTTTAAAGTTGAAGGTTTAGTGAAATCCAAACCCTAAACCTTGAACCCTAAACCTCATTTTAACATCAGAAGATGTGAGGTGGTTGAGAATTTCAACCGTGGGTAAGGTTGAGTTTTCAACATTCTTTTAAGGCTGAACGTTTATTGAAATCCAAACCTTAAACCCTGGAGGGCATTTTCAGACGATAAGGGGGTTGAGTTTTCAACACTCTCAAAGGTTGAAGGTTTATTGAAATCTAAGTCTGGAGACCCTAAAAACCCCAGCTCCATTTAAATGTGGAACAATATTTGAATCTGGTCTGGCCCGGGGATCTTTGGGAGAGCGCGAGAGAGAGAGAGTACGGGATCCACACAGACAGGGTCTATAGTATTTTGAGTTGGCCTTTTGGGTCTGAACTCTGAGCATTTTAAGGGCGAACTGCATTCGTCACATTTCAGGCCTACAATCAAACTTCAAAGTACACTGCCTTCAAAGTTTTGTTTCAAGGTGCAAGTGTGTGTAATTTGTTCTGCCTGGTAATGAAGATGTCAGTTCCAGAAAGAAACAAAGTACACTCACTGGTAGCTGCTAAACTGACCAAACAGAGATTATCCCACTGGAATCAGGTAGGTGGCTTACTACAATGATCTGTCTTTGCCAGGGTTCTGAGTTCCAACTTCTAACTTCATTCAGTTACACATTGCCGCCTCCTCCTTCCCAGATGATAGATCGACGTGATACCCAATAATGCAAGGTAGTTCTTGAGGAACCGATTCTCACGTAAACTAGAAACGCTAGTTCTCATCGAGAGAACTGACTTGAAAGTCAACCCCCTTCATGAGAATTGCCCAACATTGGTCTAAACAAATGTCGAGCAAAATGAACTGATCACAACGACTATGAGGGCATTACGATCATTAGGGCAGTTCTTCCCTGGAAAAGGCATGGTTATGAGTCCTTTGTAAGGATCATCAGCTCAAAGAACTAGTAGCTGCTAGAGAACTAAAGGACCTATAGATGCTAGATGCTAAGAGAATCAGAATAGGCACCAAGAGTGAAGCGACCTCGGCATTGTTGATATCAATGAAAAAATTGAAAAGAGAACCAATTTGGTAAGAACTGGCCTAAATAAGAGATTTGGAATTCTAGAACTGTCACTGCAATATTTCATATGCAAAGTGTCTTGCCCTAACGTCAGTTTCAAATGCAAAGTACCTTACCCTAAGGTCAGTTTCGTCGTTAAATAATCCTCAAAATAGTGAAACTAAATTTTGTGAAAATATGAAGTTGACATGTTGAAATCATCATAATTTATCATAGGCTACACTTATGAATAATTTCATTACTCATATTGCAATATTATAGTAGATGATGGAATAAATAATAATTTAAAAATTAAAATACGAATTCATTTTTTGAAAAAAAACAAAAATTCATTTTGTCAATGTGGAAACTGACCCTAGGCTATGGTAATCAAAGAAATGGATGTGGCTTTTCTTTGAACACTTAAAGAATCACTCAACACTAATCCAAACTCGGAAGGGATTAAGGCAGGCATTCTAACCAGTAATTTCCCTCCCAGACTTTTTGGTTCTTCATCTTGTCCTGCCAGTCCTCTCCCTCCTTCATCATGATATACATTTTTCATCCAAAGTGGACTGGAATTTTTCATCCAAGGCTGACTGGCATGTGCCTTAAATTGGGTTAAAGCATTACAGCCACACTCATTGGCAAAAGATTTAGTGTGTAGTATGGCCCTTTGGTTTTGTTGGTGACCAGAGTACATAAGGGACCACCAGTGCAGCACAATGAATGGATGGAAGTAGGAGACTCAATGAGTTATCATCCACCACTTCAACACAATGGATGAATGAAGATAAGAAAGTCAATGAGTTATCATCCATCAGAGTACCACAATGGATGGGTGATGATAGGACAATAATGAGTTCTCATTGCTTTGAAAGTTATACCGTGCCCTGGTAGCTTTTGTCAAAAAGTAATGAAAGTAGTAAGTACCATCCCTGTGGTAGCAATGGTGCAGCAATGAAAGTGTTGTCCCACCCACCCAGAATAATGTGTTATTCACTATGAGCGTATTTCAATGAAGGGCCACCTAAGTCTACTGCAACCTACTTAAATGTGGTCCTACCAAGGGACTACCACACACTTGCATAGAGAACATTGGTATTCTACAATGTTTACCTCCTTCCAAAAATCATGTAAGTCCAAATTTCAAACCCTTAGCAAAATAGGCATTTTTAAGATTCTACAAACCCTTGCAATTGCAACTAATCCCAAAGTGTAGAATTGTATATGGCATTGTTCTCCTCAAACTTGCGAGTCCTTCCATTGAATGAAGTATTCAATGCCCACCATCCATTCCTCTCACTCCTTTACCCATGTCACATGTTAGTTTAGCTCTTTAGTTAAGTCCTTGTTAATTAAGAATAAATTGGGTTAGTTTAGTTCTTTGGGTTTTATCATGAACTAGTTTAGGTGTGAACACGGGTCAAAATGTATTTGTTGATGGGATATAATCCCAAATTATGTGATCTCAAATCATTTTTGATGATTTGAAATTCTAAAACACATAGGTTATTGTTATTTTTTTTGTGTTTTTCAAAAAAATTTGGGTTTTTCTTTGTATTTTTTGGGTTTGGATTCCTAAGTGAATCATATTTTTTGAATCACCAAAATTTTGGTCTAGTTTTTTTTTGTGTTGTGTTGCAATTAAATTTAGTTTTGTTTAACACTTAATTTAGTTGTGTTTTGTATGGTAGTTGGGTGTGGTGGTTGTTGTGTTATTTTTGTTGTTTTTCAAGTTGTAGCAAATGTTTTGTAACAAGTTTTGTTTTCAACATCGCATGAAATGGGTTTGTTTTATTTTTGTTTGTTCTTGGTTTATGATGGGTAGGAATTGTAATTGTGGGGCGTTTTTGGTTTGATTTGGCAAAAAGAAATCCTTTGGGAGTTGAATCAAATAAACTTGGACCTTGGAGGTTGTTATGTGAAGGATAGGAGACGAAAAAACCATTGAGGAAAAGGCCCCTATTTTTATCACAAAGGGCCCCATCCTTTATTTATTTCTTTCTATCTTTTTATCTTTCCTTTGTTTATTTCTTTTTTTTTTCATTATCTTTGTTAAAGCTAGCTCCACATGCCCAATAATAAGGTGATGACAATAGTAGCAACATGAGCAAAGGAGGGGGTTCACCAAGAGGAAGTTGTGATGAAAAGAGTTGACTTCCATCATCATTACTATCATGTGTTGAAGAATTATGCATCATTTTAGGACCTCAAAGGTTCAATTCATTTCTAAAGTTTGAGTGTTTGAATTAGGCTTAAAATAAGAAGGTTTGGGGGTCTAATATGAACCTACATTTTTATTTTTCAATTTATTTTCTTTCTCAAACCTAGAGGTCAAGTTCATCCTACTTGTAGGTAAACAATGGTTTGGTGATTGAAAAAATAAAATTTAGACAAGTTGGTGCTTATGGCGCATCATTTCATGTTGTCATGACATTAGGTGATATATGTTATGTGAGAAAATGTCTTTAGATTATTTTTTGAAAAAAAACGATTGGATGAGATGTGACATCACACAATAGGATATGTGACATCACTTGACATGAAAATGAATTATTTTTTGGGAAATTCATAGCAATGCATATGGTGTTGATTTGACACAATTTTTGCACCATTAGGTTTTTTGAATGAAGGGTTACACAATTTTTTGAAACAAAACTTTTTGGAAGTTTGAGGTTGATTTTTTCCATTTTGGGATTAATTTCCATTTAATGTTTGGGAATTCACGTTTCACCCATACAAAGGTACAATCATGAGTTGTTTGCATTACTGAATTCACAAGAAGGAATACTACATGTTTGGGAGATTTCAAGTTGTTTGGTGATCGAAAAGTTTTAGAGGATTTTTCCAAGGCATGGGGTGGTGTTTGACCATTGTTTTTTGGCCAAATGTTTTTCGCAAATCAATTTTGTGTTGGCGAATCTCCATTATTGTACTTCATAGGTGGAGGAATGCCATGCCATCAATGAGCACATAGGATTTGAATTTTTGTCATGATTCATGTGAGGTTCACAAAAAAAAAGATTTGTGTTATATGATTTGTGCTTTTCCACTTGTTTTTGTTGGGTTGTGCGTGTTGCATGTCAATATTTTGGTTGGGTTGTCATATGATTTCATAGGGTAAGGGGATACAAAGGTGCGTGCCATTTGGTTATGACTTTAAAGTGAACACATTTTTTCAAGTTGACCTTTTGGTAGTTTGTGCTTA
>Ga0116227_10009969_pt1 | contig 16896 bp, 12 predicted proteins | sample S1TSphgellanicum_FD_89693 | JGI IMG/M metagenome (GOLD analysis project Ga0116227, IMG submission 89693) | Host-associated microbial communities from peat moss isolated from Minnesota, USA - S1T2_Fb - Sphagnum magellanicum MG | ecosystem: Host-associated > Plants > Peat moss > Unclassified...
ATTTTGGCAGCGCTCGAAAACGGCTTCTCGCATCTGCCGCAGACCAGCGGACGGTTCCCGCAAATCTCTGGCCTTCAAGTTAAGATTCAGCCATCAGCCGCGCCGGGGGCGCGCGTTCAATCCGTTATGGTGAATGGGGAGCCGCTCGATCCAGCCCGCGCCTATAGCCTTGCCACCAATGATTTCATGGCGCGCGGCGGCGACGGTTATACGATGCTCGCAGGCAATGGCATCACGGCCGATACGGGCGATATTTTATTGGCGCGCGCCGTGATGGATTATGCACAGAAGCAGGGTTCGATCGCAGAGAAGGTTGAGGGGCGCATTATCCCAGGCTGAGACCGGCATGCGGCTGCAGCCTCTATCTCAAAGCCGTTACAACAACAGGTCCGCCTGACTCTGTAAGCGACAAAGAGAGCGTTCCACCCGCATAGCGGCAGGGATAGCTTTTTCCCAGCACATCCTTGCAACTGATCTGTTTGAATGGGCCGATCGGGTGCTCATAGGATTTCGATCCGTTTCTGTCATAGGTCCAAATCACGAAGGCCGTTCCCCCCGGCTTTTCGAAGGCGATGCTAGGGGCGGAGAGCGCGGCATCGAAATTGACCGTAAATGTCTTGGCTTTCGCCATCGCGCTCGTAATCGTGCTGAAGGCGCGGCCAGCGGGCTTCATTTCATAAGGCACTTTAAAGTCGCCATTTCGAAACAGCCCGAACGTGTTCTCATGATCGGTTTGATCGACGCCGTCGTCGATCAGATCATAATGCGTATGAAGCGGATATTTGCCGATGATCGAGGCGAGCATGCCGCGCGCGACATATATCCCTTGCCTGACCGGATCGTCTCCGGTTGACGGCAATGAAAAGCCATATTCAGTATTGGCTATAGGTTTGCCTTGGCCGGCCGCAGCGGCGTCTTCTGCGAAATGCGCGGCGTTGACGAGCAATTTTTCAGGCGGTGGTGTCTTGTTCGAGAAAGCCTCATCTGAGTCATAGGGGTGAAGTCCATAGGCATCGACCGCTGGGAAGCGTAACCCGGCGCTGACCATGTCCTTGATCCAGCTGCCGGGCGCATCGGGATCGATGCCAATCCCGCCGGAGTAAACGGTGACGCGCGGCTGCGCCTTTTTGATCGCCGCTGAGACCGGCGCCAGCATCTGCGCATAAGATTTGCCGGACCATGGCACGGTGGTCCAATTGTTTGCGCTCGGTTCATTGAACAATTCTTCAACCATATTCGGACATGTCGATATAAAGTGATCGGCTATGGCCACGGCGAAATTCTGATAGGCCGCGATATTCGCGCCGCCAACGATGGGCCGGAAGACGCCCGCCGCATAGATTGGATTGTTATAGGTGACAATCATGATGGGTTTGATGCCTGCCCGGCAAAGGACCGGCCAGAAATCATCAAATCCATCCCACTGATAAGTCCCGGCCGCGCCTTCGCGTTCGATCGAGTTCCAATTATTGTCGGAACGGGCGCAGTGTGCGCCGATTTTTTGCAGAAGCTTAAGATTCTGTGCTGGCGTCGCTGTCGCCTGATGAATCGAGACGCACATCAAAGGGAGCTGCGCGGCGGGAAATGTCCCTTGCGCCGCCGTGATCAGCGCGGCGATGTCTTGGAACGCACCGCCTCGGTCGTCGCTTGCCTGTGCATCATTCGCTCGAAGGGCACCGGTGCCCGGTACCTGAATAAGCCCAAGCAAGAGCAGCGATGCGGCGAGAGAGCGGCGCATGTTCAAGAGATTTAAGCCTTGAATGGAACATTGAAAAATTTCGCACCCTCAACGCGGATTTTGCTGATCTGCTTCTCAATGACCAGCACCTGGGTTTCGAGTTCCTGGTAGCTCTTGCAGTTTTTGGTGAGCAGCGGCAATCCCGTCGTCGGCGACTCGCCGACGGGATTGAGGATGATACGGACGCTGGAGCGTTCCTCGCCTTCTGGCGGAGCAAATTCCAATTCGATGATTTTCATTTTGACCTCGGCATATGAGCCATTTGACCCGCGAAAACGTGCAGTTTTTCTGCGATCTGAACCCAATCACTTGATGATTGGGGCACAGTCACTGCGAGCCAACGGGTCCAGCTTCGCTGGCCCGATGACAGGTTCCGCGAAGCAATCCAGAAAACGGCTTCCGCCTTTGCCACTGGATTGCTTCGGGGCTTCACCCCTCGCAACGACGACCCATTAATTAAGTCCTGACCCTGGAAAAATCATGCCTTCAGGAACAGCTGCGAAATAATGAGCGGAAAAGAAGGGATGTTCGACTTCCAAGTCATAAAATAAAGCGGGATCAATGTGAAGTCTCAGCTGCCGCGAGCAAGGCACCTTCTTGCGGGACGAACCGGCCGAACCGCAATGTGAGAGTCGGAAGGATAAGAAGGTTCAGAACCGACGAGCTAAAGAGCCCGCCCAGGATCACCATTGCCATCGGCCCCTGGATTTCGCGGCCGGGCTCGCTCATACCGGCTGCGAGCGGCAGCAATCCAAGAGCTGTCACGAGCGATGTCATGACGATGGGCGTCAAACGGTCTCCGGCGCCTTTGATCGCTGTTTTCAGCTCCCAAGCCATGCCGTCAGTAACAACGAGATGCTCATAATGCGAAATCATCATGATGGAATTGCGCAAAGAAATCCCGAAGAGCGCGACAAATCCGACCATCGAACCGATCGTCAGCGTTGCACCGGTGAAATAAATCGCGATCACGCCGCCGACCAGCGCAAATGGGATATTGACCAGAATTAGAACGAGGTTGCGCCAGCTTTTCGTGATGATCGAGAGAAGAAGAACAACACCTGCGAAAGCCATCAAGGAATGCACGATCAGATCGCGCCGCGATTGCGCTTGCGCCTGCGCGGACCCTGCGAATTCGACATAAACGCCCGCTGGCAATTTGACCTTCTCAGCCACCGCTTTTTGCGCATTGGCGACGTAGGAGGCAACGTCGCCGCCTTCGACATCGGCCGTCACGGTCTGCAAGCGATGCGCGCCGAAGTGATCCACCTGATAGCGGCCGGTTGTCTGGTTCACATCGGCGATCTGCCGCAAAAGGACATAGGCGCCGCTCCGTGTGCGCAGCGGAAGTTCGGAAATCTTCGCGACGCTGTTTCGGCTTTCGGCGTCGAGCAGCGTGATGATGTTGAAGGCGCGATGTCCGTCGTAGGCCTGTCCCACGACATCGCCTTGATAGGCAGTGCGGACACTATCGAGCACATCGACCGCGGCTAGCCCCCACCGCACGAGATCTTCCTCGCGAAGCCTGATAGTCAGTTGAGGCGTGGCAGCGGGTGTCCGCAGCCGGACATCCCGCGCGCCATGGACGCTTGCCATCGCGGCTGAGACTTTCGCGGCGGCATCGTCGAGTTCATCGAGATCATTGCCGTAAATATTCGCAGCCACCGCCGCTGTATTACCAGACAGCGTTTCTTCCACCCGCTCTGTGAGAAACGGCTTCAGCGAAAAATTGAGCCCCGGAAAGCCCGCCAGGGCCTTTCGTATATCGTCATCGGCGTCGCTGAGCGCGGCGCCTGATAGTCCAGGCCGCAGATCGACTTCGATCTCGCTGTAATTTGTGCCCCAGGTATCGTCGGCGGATTCGGCTCTGCCGACGCGTTGCGAGATCGACCGGATGGCCGGAATTTCGAGAAGGGTTTTAGTTACCAGCAGGCCGAGGCGTTCTGATTCTGAGATCGACGTGCCGGGCACAGCCGACATATGCAGCGTATAGTGACCCTCCTTGAATTCCGGCAGAAAAGCGCTGCCGAAAAAGGGCAAGAGCGCGGAACCGCAGATCGTAAATGCCACCGCTGCCAGCATGACGGCGGCCGGATGCTTTGCGATCTTTGCAAGAAGGCGCTCATAAGGCCCGCGTATCCACCGGACCAGTGGCGGCGGCCGTTCCGCTTCCTCTTTCGAAGCGGTTTTGCCCGCCAGGAGCATCATGCAAAGTGCCGGAGTCACCGTTAATGCGATGATCAGTGAGGCGACGAGGGCGAGGATATAAGCCAGCGCGAGCGGGGCGAAGAAACGGCCTGCGATTCCCGGCAGAGTCAGCACGGGAACAAAAACCAGCATCACGATGAAAGTCGCGTAGACGACCGCGCTTCTTACTTCCAAAGAGGCATCAAGGACCACGCGGGCGGCGGGCCGGGGCTGTGCTCTGTGCCGGTTTTCACGCAGGCGCCGCACGATATTTTCAACGTCGATGACGGCGTCATCGACAACTTCGCCGATAGCGATCGCGAGCCCGCCCAAAGTCATCGTGTTCAGCGTCACGCCAAAGCTGTTCAACACGATGACGGCCGCCAAAAGCGACAAGGGTATCGCGATGCAAGAGATCGCCGCGGTCTTGATGTCGAACAGAAACAGAAAAAGTACGATGATGACAAAAACGCCGCCGAGCAGAAGCGCGTCGCGGACGCTTTTTGTTGCGACATCGATAAATGTCGCCGGACGAAAAAGCGTCGCGTCGAGTTCCATGCCCTGGCTCTCAAGCGCTGGCCGCAGCGCGGCGAGTGCTTCCTCCACGCGCCGCGTAACCTCAACCGTGTTGGTTCCAAACTGCGCCGAGATCACGAAAATGACCCCGGGCTTGCCCATGATGGTGGCTCCGCCAATTGCGGGCTCTGGCGCTTCCGCGATTGTGGCGACATCCGAGAGCGTGATGCTGGAAGCGCCGCTCGTTGTCACAACGGTACGGCCCACCTCCGCCGGGGTGACAGCTTGACCTTCGCTGCGAAAAACAATGCGCTGGTTGGAGGTTTCGAGAAAGCCCGCGCCGCGGACCGCTGTGGCTTTACGGGACGCGGCTACGATGTCATCTAGTCCGATCCCGTAGCGGATCATTTCATCCGGGTGGACCTGCACCTGGATCGAGCGGACTTCTCCGCCGAAGACGGCGACTTTTGAGACGCCGGGCACAGCCAGGAGGCGAAGGCGGACGGTCCAATCGGCGGCGGTTCTGATGTCCATCAGGCCTCGCGTTTTCGACGTGAGGCCAGCGACGAGGACAGTGCTGCTTGACGAGGTCAGCGGGGTTAGGACGGGCGGCTTGACGCCCGCTGGAAGTTGTTGCGCCGCGTTTGCAAGACGTTCGGCGACAACCTGCCTGTCGAGATAGATATCGCTCCCCGCATCGAAGATGACGTTGATAACGGAGAGCCCTTGATTCGAAGACGAGCGCAGCGAGCGGATGCCTGCGACGCCGCTGATAGCATTCTCAAGCGGCTGTGTGACAAGAACTTCGATTTCCTCGGCGGCGAGTCCGGGGGCCTCGGTCTGAATACCGACCTGGGGCGGAGCGAATTCAGGAAAAACATCATATTTCGCCTGGGTCACCGATAAAGCGCCATAGACGAGAAGAAGCAGACTCAAAGCGACGGCGATGCGGCGGAATTTGATCGCAGTGCCAATAATCGCTGCCTGGAGCCCCGCCGGGGATCGCTCCGATCCGCCGCCGGTCAATTGTCATCCTCGTCCTCGCCGGACTTATTTTTCGACCTTGATTCCTCAGACAACAGCGTTTGCGCACCTGCGACAACGATGCGTTTATCACCGGCCCAGTTTGCTGCTGGCACAACATATCCGCCCTCGGCGGTGGGTGCGGCCTCTTCGCTGATGGCGCGGCGTTCGAAACTGTCCGGGCTGGCCTGGACATACATCCAGGGTTTTCCCGATTGCCAAATCACCGCCGAGGGCGGGATGCCAACACCTGCTTTGGCCGCTCCGTTGGGAAATGTCGCGGCCACGCTTGTGCCGGTCAATGCGCCCGGCATGACCGGCATTGTATAAAAAAAGCTGATGTTTGGAATCTTCGGATCCGCCTGAGCGGCCTCTGAAATGAAATCGGCTTCTGCGGTTGAGCCGCTGCCGAAGGTCACGCTGATTTTATCAGGAGGCTTGGCCGTGGCACCCCCTTGCAGCGTCAGTTGGATCAGGCAGATTTTGCGCAGGATAAGTTGTTCCGCCAGTTCCGATCTTGAAACGATCGCTTGACCGAGAACAGGCCCCCATTCTTGAATCGCGCTATTGCTGATGGCATCGGCTTGGGCCTGCGCGGCTTCGACGCCTGCCTCGTCCATCTTATAGACGGCTTCCGCTGCCTCGGCTTGCGAAGCGGCCGTGGGAAATAGTTTCAGCAAGTTTTGCGCACGCGTGAAAGCGGTCTTGGATGCTTCCAGCTTGATGTCCGCGGACTTGAGCTGCAGGGTCGCGGTGATGGCGCTATTGTAAAGGCTTGTCAGCCTGTCTAGCGCGAGAATAGTGCCGTAAGCGCGCGCTTGGTTCTGATACGTGATCTTCGCCGGCGCGGCTGTTTCAATGCCGCCTTTTTCTTGTTGATTGGGGTCGAGCTTGACGACAGGCCCCTCTTGTCCGGCAACGGCGGATGCTGTGGCAGGAGAAGCTGCGGCGGCGGATGGTATGGCAGCTGGAGGCGTGGCGGCCTTTGGCCCGGCATCATCGTCATCATCCGCTGCCGCCTGAGCGGCTTGGGCTGCCCGAAGGTGAGACTGCGAAACCCAAAAAGCTCCAGTGGTCAGGACTAAAGCAAGGAGCCCCAAGCCCCGCGTGCCCTGAAACAGGGCCTTCGCGAAAATTGACCGGCTGCCAGGTCCCATTTGTCCTTTATCCCAGGGAATTATTCCTAGGTGACTTTGCGCCGAATTTCATTTCCTTGGCAAGCCGTTGGATGAGGGTGGCCGGGGCAGCTCTACTTGTTTTGGAAGATCCCGAGGACATCAGCTGGCGGCGCCTCGGGCTCGATGGTGATCCGGGGCATGCCCGCGCCGGTCAGCGTCGCCAGGGTAACCTGTCCCTCAAGCATCGCCTGCTGAAGCGCGATTTTCTCCTGCTCAAGCGACGATTGCGCGACCTGCGTATCGACATAGGTCCGTTCATCGAGCAAGCCTTGCTTGAATGCGGGTTCGGATTGCTTGGCGATCGAACGCGCTTGTTTGAGGCGCGGCTCAAGCGCTGCGAGCTGCCGCGCGAGCAGGGCTTGTTCCGACAGGAGAGCGCCAATCTCTCCAATGGCCGCTGTCAGCCGCGCATTAAACTCGCGGTTGAGTTCCTCGCGCGTCGCGCTTTCCCTGGCTATGGCCCCTTCGTTATGGTCGAAGACCGGCAAGTCGAACGAGACTTGAGGCCCTAGCGAATAGATCCCGCTACTGTCGCGGCCGCCGGTCAGCCCGATCGTTACATTGGGAAATTGCGAGAGGATAGCTTGGCGAAGCTTCGCATCCTCGGATCTATAGCCATATTGCAAGGCGATCAGATCCGGACGCCTATCGGCAAGATCGCCGAGATCGCGGCGAATGCGCGCCGCGTCGATGCGAGGTGCTTCATCCGCGCCCGCGAGCCGGAGAAGCGCGTCAGGTGCCAAGCCAATGAGAGCATTGAGCTGATGCCTCCGGTTGAGCTGTGTGCGTTCAAGATCATCGAAGCTCTTTTGAATATCGCCCGCGGCGACGAGATCAGGCGCCAAGGCCGCGAGCGTCGCATTGCCCTGGTTGGCAGCTGCGGTGGTCAGATCGAACCGTTCCCGCAGCAGCTTGCGCGTGCGCTCGATCAGCTTTCCGGCCCGTTCACTTGAGATGATATCCACGAAAAGGAGCCGGGCCTTGCCGATTGTCTGCCACTCCTGCCAGAGCAGCGCGGCATCTATTTCCGCCGCGGCATTTTCCGCGATCTCGCGTTTGGCCGGCCGCAGAAGAATCGATTTCAGATCCTGGGATAGCCCGGCGCTGAACGAATCGACGCCGCTCGGTCCGCCCGCGAAAAACGGATAGGACGCCGCGATCTGCGGATTGGGCAGAAGGTCCGCTTCGATAATTTGCGCTCTGCCGATGCCAGCCTTTGCCCGCGCCGCGCGAAGGTCCGGGTTATTGGCCAGCACCAAGCGATCAAGATCTTGAACAGTGACTGGCCCGCCGCTCGCCTGGATGAGCGTCGAGACCGAGGCGGCGAGATTCGGAGCCCGTTCCAGCGGGGCAGGTTTGTAAGAAGCGCATCCCGAAAGCGCGAGGATGCTAATCGCGGTTAAACACAAAAAATACGCGGACTTCATCGCCGAAACGCCAGCCGGAAGCTTGCTGAAAAGGGCCGATTGGCGATTTAGCATGAATGAGAGCGAACAAGATGGGCCGTTCGGTGAACGGAGGGCCTGGTCTTGCGCGATGAAATCATTCTATCAGTAAGAACGTGCTGCGATTCAATCAGTTAGAGCGCGATACGGGCGCAAAACCACTAACACTTTTCCCCATTAAATTCCGAAGAGCCCAGGGTCGGTGTGGTGTATTTGACACTTCGCCGATGTTGCGAAATGCTCTGGCCGCTGTTCAGGATCAGACTTTGGCTGCTTCGAAGACATTGGCGATCGCTGCTTTCGCCTCACTTTGAATCCGCCGCAGATGGTCTTCGCTTTGGAAACTCTCGGCATAGATCTTATAGACATCCTCCGTACCCGATGGCCGCGCGGCGAACCATCCATCGTCCGTCACAACCTTGAGCCCGCCGAAAGCCGTGTCATTGCCTGGAGCCTTGGTGAGTTTCGCGCGGATAGGCTCGCCGGCAAGTTCGGTCATCGTGATCTGCTCTGGCGAAAGCTGCTTCAACAACTGTTTTTGCTGGCTTGTCGCTGGCGCATCGATCCTGGCATAAAACGGCGCGCCTAAATCGCGCGTCAGATCCTCATAGATTTCGCCCGGGTTTTTCTGGGTCCGGGCCGTCATCTCGGCGGCGACCAGACCGAGAATGATGCCGTCCTTATCGGTCGTCCAGACCGAACCATTCCGGCGCAGGAAGGTCGCACCCGCGCTCTCTTCGCCGCTAAAACCAAGCGACCCGTTTAACAGGCCATCGACAAACCATTTGAATCCCACCGGCACTTCCACCAGCTTGCGGCCGAGTTTGGCGGCCACACGGTCGATGATGCCGCTGCTGACGATCGTCTTGCCGATGGCGCAGCCCTTGCCCCATTCGGGCCGGTTGCCAAAGAGATAGGATATGGCCGCGGCGAGATAATGATTGGGATTCATCAAGCCGTTTGTTTGGGTCACGATCCCATGCCGGTCGGCATCGGTGTCATTTGCGAAGGCGACATCGAACCTATCGCGCATCCCGACCAAGCCTGCCATGGCATAGGGAGATGAGCAATCCATCCGGATTTTGCCATCCCAATCGGCGGGCATGAACCGGAAGGAAGGGTCGATCGCGTCGTTGACGATCGTTGCCGCAATTTTATAGCGTTCGATGATGGGCTGCCAGAAATGCACGCTGGCGCCGCCCATCGGATCGATCCCAATTCTGACGCCGGATGTGCGGATCGCCTCCATGTCGATGACATTTTCGAGGCCGCTGACATAGGCGGTGACATAGTCGTGCCGGTGCACATGCGGCGACTTGCGGGCTTGCACATAAGAGATCCGCTTAACACCCTTGAGATCTTGTTCAAGCAAGGCGTTCGCCGTGGCCTCGATCCACGCCGTGGCGCTGGTATCGGCGGGGCCGCCATTCGGCGGATTATATTTAAAGCCGCCATCCTGAGGCGGATTATGCGAAGGCGTAATGATCACGCCGTCGGCAAGGCCGCTGCCGCGATTTTTATTATAGGTCAGGATGGCATGTGAGATGACAGGCGTCGGCGTATAGCCGCCATGTTCGTCGATCATCACGTCCACTTCATTGGCCGCGAAAACTTCAAGCGCGCTGACCAGGGCTGGCTCGGACAGCGCATGCGTATCGATGCCGATGAATAAAGGCCCATTGATGCCGCTCCGGCTCCGGTGATCGCAGATTGCTTGGCTGATTGCTAAAATATGGGCTTCATTGAACGCATTGTCGAAGGCCGATCCGCGATGACCCGATGTTCCGAACGCGACGCGTTGCGCCGGAACCGCCATATCGGGTTTGCCGGTGTAATAGGCGGACACCAGTCGCGGCACATTGACCAACAGTCCAGGCGCGATGGTTTTGCCGGTGAGAGGACTGATTTGGGGGCTTATTTCGCCGGCCAATGGCTTCTCCTCGAGAATCAAGTGCATCGATTAGGCGCACTGTTTGGGAACTCCTGAGCGCGCGACCGGTTTGTTCAAATATACTTTAGGTAATGAGCGGCCTTGTAGAGTAAGAAAATGAGAAAACAGATCCAAGCCAGAAAAGCGATTGGCATAAGACCTAAAATCGCAAAAGCGAGGTAAGCGCGGACTCTGCTAAGAGGTCTGTCGGCTTGATGCTTCGGAACCGCTTTTATTACTTTCAAATCCAGCCGTGTTGCATCGTCATGGGTGAGTTCATTTGGAGATAGTGGCACTAACATCATAACTTTAAATCCACTTTACTAAAAAATAGCTCAGCGAAACAAATCCAAGATGACAGTTCCTGCTTCTCCGGTCGCGGAGGACAGCACCGCGGCATTTAATAATTGGTGTTAACACCCGAAGGATAGGCTTGCGGAATTTACAATTTCAATGAGAATGAATTTAAACATAGAAAGTGAACATATCATGTTATATGCGGCGGTTGTTTGGCTTGTATGCGGAGGCATTATGGTCGAACTCGTTTATCGCGCGCCGCTTATAGGTGACAAAGAAGAGCTGTAATAATCAGTGGACGGGCTTATGAAGCCTGCCGAATGAAGGAGTTCGGACCTCCTTTTGCGCCTGGTGCTGGCGGCGGATTTAAAGCCAGGCTTTAATAACCATGAACAGCAAATAGCCTAGCGCTGCGATCCATGCGATTTCGGCAATTGGTATCAGTGCCAAAAGAGCAATACCTAGAAAGCTGCGTATCGCACTCTGAGGCACCACCGTTTCGGTTTGATACATAAGGCAATCCTCCGATACTATATCTCAGAAGATCAGCTAGCCCCATGCCGTTTATCTCGTGAAGCACTGAGGCGCGCCCGGTTCAAGCGCGGATGATCATCGTGCAGTGAAATATATAAAGCCGGATCTCATACAGCCGGCGGAGATATCATCACATCCAGACCGGAGCCGAGAGGTGTCATCTTAAAGCTGCCCGGCGGCTGTATAAAAAAGGGCCGCGATGCGGCCCTTTCTTTATCTCTCATGAGAACTTTTGTATCACGCGGCGAGGAAGGCCGAATGATCTTTGGACTTGCGGCGCCAAGCCAGCAAACCGAAAGCAGCAAATGCGGGAAACAGCAAGGCTGCTGAAGATGGAAGAGGCGTGGCTGAGACGTTCACGTCCGATAGAAACAAGTCCTGCGCTGTTTGAGTACCGGAAGTACCGGTAACGGAATAGAAGGCGAATTCCAGTAATTCCGATTTCGCGGTTGCCGTGAAATAATCCGTTTCGGTGACCCATTTCCCGGTCGGAGTAAGGGGGCTGCTTACTGATGTGAAAGTTGTTGCCCCGATCGATGGCGTAAGGGTGAAGCCATAAGTATTGCCGGCTCCAACAGAAGGTTCCAGGAGCGAGAAGCTCAATTCATAAGTCTGGCCGACAGTCAGATTTAGCGTTTGTTCGAGCGTTTCAGGATTGGCATTGTCATCCACGAAATAGGCTGCGGTGCTTGCGCCGCCGGGAGTTGTACCAAAACTTGCATTGTACTGGGAGTTAGGGCTCGTTGTTGCTGTTATACCATAGCCGTTACCGGACGTACCGCCATTACCGCCTGTGGCCCAGTCAGTTATCGTAGACCCGTGGGCGCCGCTGAATGAGCTAAATTCACCGTTAAGGACAAGATTGGAAGCGGACGCGGAAGATATAGCCGCTGTCGCGAAAACCGAAGCTGCGACTGCCCGAGTAACAAAACCAATCATTTTCAACTCCTACTTCACACCACGTGGAAATCATATTCATAACTTGTTTACCCAAAGGATCCCGTATCGTCAAGTTACAAGACTTGAAGAAGTAGATTTACTTATTTGCCTTAATAAAATTAACCAACAATTCTAAGCTTATTCAGACATATAGAAACTAAGTTAGTGCGAGCTGCGCTGTTTCGCAACGCCGATGAGCAAGCTTGGCACGCTCTTAGATCATGAAAAAAGTAATATGTACGATCGAAGAACTTTGCGCTGACGTATCTAAGCTTGGCCGTAGCAGAGACATTCCCTTGGTCTTTGTGAGCGGCCGGCACAAATCAAAGAAAAAGCCCTTACCGATACGCAGGTAAGGGCTCAAATTGATAGGTTCTGTGCAACGAACTAAAAGTTATCAAATTCTTTCTTGATCGCAATGAATGCCACTCGGTAAGCTTAGAAGGTAACCTTATCAAGCTTCCGGAATTTGCCTTGGTTTTGATTACGCCTTCGCTGCTGCTGAGATGAATGGCATCCGGATCGGTTCTGACAAAAACGCTATGGTCGCCTTTAACGGCGGTAGAAGGATTCCTTCAGCCTCTATTGGTCAAAGCGATAGCTATTGGATTGAGTTTGCGACAGAACACGGCCAAGCATGAAGGAAGTTCTTATCGCATCTACCGTTCACTCTACCGGGCGGTGGTCTTGGCCTTGGCGTTTATTTTCAGCGCAGGACTCTTTTCCCTTCTGTTTGCCGAGACGGATAACAAGGGAGCGGAATTAGACCCAGAGCTTCTCCTTCGGCAAAAACCGCCAATGCGCGTGGCCATCGTTCGTGATGACGAGCCTGGATGCGAGCCAGACTGCACTGAATGGATCTCGGCGGAGGGTGTGATCACGCCTGAAACGCCGTTGCAATTCGAAAAAACTCTAAATGAGTTGGGCGCGCGCAAATTGCCGGTTTTCATTAATTCCCCCGGCGGCGTCGTCGGCGCAGGGCTGGCCATAGGCCGTATGATCCGGGCTCATCAACTGGATGTCGCCGTTTCCAAGACAGTTTTTAAGAGTTGTAGCGGTACGGTTAAAAGCTGTGCCAAGGCGAGTTCAGCCATAGTTTATGGCGCACCTCAATCGAGCGGCGCTTTCTGCGCTTCAGCCTGCACTTTTATTCTCGCTGGCGGACGCCGGCGCTTTGTAGCGCCTTGGGCGAAGGTGGGCGTTCATCAAATCACGACATATGAAAAGCGCGTCCAAAAAATTCTTACTTTCAAGACCACAACGACTTTTACGGCTCCGGGCTCTGAGCCGGCTACACATCAATCTCTTGTCGGGGAAAAAGAAGAATCAAATATCGTCAAGCTTGATGTGCCAAAACCTGAAACCCTGAGATCCATCGGCGCTTATTTCAGGGAGATGGGCATTGGCGACGAACTTCAAAATTTGGCGAATGCGACAAAACCAGAGAGTTTGCATTGGCTGAACTATGGGGAACTTGTAGCCACACATATTGCAACAGATTATCGCGGCAGCGAATATCTCGCCGCGCTAACGAGCCAAAGAGATCAGATCGATGCAGATAAGACATCCTTTTCTTACGGCATATTACGCATGGCGAGTTTCACAGGAAGGCCCGTGTTTATTTTACTCGAATTTTATCATCGCGTAGGCGCGCCCAATGTCGATGTTTTTGCTTTCTTAAGCGACCGTGATCAATTCGTTGCAGCAGCCAACTTCGCACTAGCTTTGCAATTGGGCCTAGCAAAACAGAGTCCTGAGGTAGAGGTCATTTCCGCGCGCCCTTTTGCTCCGATGAATGCTTCGTTTCTTGGCTCGCTTCTGTGCGCCGATCAGCCCAACGCTGATGCGAAATTGACGCTCATTCAAATAACTAAGGGTGCAAGATTAGCAGGTCCCGCCGTTGCGATGGATTTACATCAGCTGGACGGAATGAATGAATTTGTCACGACTCTGTGCGATCAGAACCATCGCTGATACAAATCGCCGCTGGCGGGCTATGGATGCACGAACAATATCGTAAAAGAAAGACCGCCTCTCGGCGGCCTTGTCCTTATGAGATGAATAGCGATGAGCGTTTCCAGGATATTGGAGAAGCGCAGACGCGTAAACTTGATGAGCGCATTGAAGCTCTGATTTGCTCATTAGCCAGCAAAGGACAATGACGTCCCGTTTTTTCGAAATAGCTTTTTGCGATTGGAGAAAAGAAAAACGCCACCAAAACCAGTAAGGAACAAAAGCGATGAACCTGGCAGCGGCGTTACCGCGACGCCGATCTGCTGATCTCCTGACTCTGACACGGAAGTATCGGCATTATAAGTAAAATTCACTGTTACGGAACCGCTGCCGGAACCTATACCCAGAAAGAGCGCATATTTCAAATCATTGCCTGACGAAGGACCATCAGCAAACCACCACGACTCGGCCGTTCTCGAGCTGTCCGTGAAATTAAAGAAAAGACCCGTAGCTGTTGCGGTGAGAGCTCCGGCATTTCCAGTGATGTTCGCATATTTGTCCGTGCTGCTGATGATGGTCGAGGTTTGCCCATCCACTGGAACGGCATAGGAAAGGTCGAATGTCCAACTTGTAATATCCGATAAAGTGAGCGCTCCCAATGTCCCGTTGGTAGTGATCGATCCGGTTTCTTTGTAACCGCCGTCGAGAGCGATCGAAACATCATAGGTTATTGGCGCGGCCTTCGCTGACGAAGCTATGCCCATTGTAGCCACCAAGACGCCGACCGCTATTGAACTGAATTTCATAACTTTACTCCAGTTACATGACATTCGCTTCCAAAAGGCTGCGTAGTCTCTGGAAATAAAGCTTTGATGACAAATGCGGCGTAAATCTTCACGTAAAGTTTACGACCTATAGGATCAACATCCTGATCAGGGTGCACGACAACACGTCATTGCAAAGCTTGCGCGCTGATCTTGGCCTCGCACCAAGCATACACAGCTTTCGCATATCGGGTTCATTCAACGCGTGACCTGACAAATTAGAATTGCAGGATATCACGTCTCTGTAAGTTCATCGCCATGAGGGGAGCTAAACAATTCGGCAAGCCGTTCTGCTTCCACATCTACAAGATGTTTTGAAAAGGCACTTTGGTGGCCGGCTTCTCCCATCTGGCTCAGCTGAGAATCCGGGGCTTCTAAACATTGTTTCATAGCGATGACTAAAGCATCGATATCTCCCGCGGGAATAAGCCAGCCATGCTCGCCCGGCTTCACCAATTCAGGTATGCCGGCAATGAACGTACTTATGATAGGCCGCTTGAGAGCCATCGCTTCCATAATGACCACAGGAAGGCCTTCGGCGAAGCTCGCTAAAACGAGGGCACGTGCAGAGGATATTTCGTCCGCGACTTGCTTTTCGCTGATCCATCCAGTGATACGGACATAATTCTCTAGCTTGTAACGCGCCATAAAGGCTTCGATTTCTCGACGCATTTCACCATCGCCAGCTAAAACGAGCTCGAAGTCGATGTTTTCGGCAAGAAGCCTGCGGGCAGCTTCAACCAGAAGGAGTTGACCCTTTTGCTCGCATAGGCGCCCCACACATACAAGCCGCCGGTCAGCTATCTTTAAACTCGGTGGTGCCGCGAAAAACTCCTTCTCAAGCCCGCAATGCACGACATGCACTTTATTCCAATGGTTTGCCTCAATGTACCGGTAGAGTTGCGCACGTCCGTATGAGCAAATCGCTATGACAAACGCAGAACTTCGAATTTTCGCGCGCAAATGTAAAAGCTGCGGCTTATCGAACTCCTCGGGACCATGCACTGTGAAGCTCCAGCTTGGGCCGCCTAGCGCATGCACAAGCATCGCAATTTCAGCTGAGTTTGTGCCGAAATGAGCATGGAGATGCTGAACTTTTTCTGCTCTTACCCAGAGAAATATACGGCATGCTTCAGCCAAATATATTAGGTGTATCGGCAACGGACGTTCAGCTTGCTGGCTCATTCTGAAAGCAAGTCCAAGCGTCTGGATCAAACCTAGCGGCTTGAGAGCTAGAACCTGCAAAATCGCACCTAATAAGGCGACAGGTCCCTGTCGAAGAACATAATGGGTTATTTTGCGTTCTTCTTCGTCTGCGGGATCTTCAAGGTTATCCGCCCAGCCACGCAACGCAATACGCATGACATGAATACCCCGGCGCTCAAGGGCGCGAATTTCACGGCGTATGAAGCTGTGACTCACTTTGGGATATTGATTAATCAGGTAGGCGACTTGCATGAGTAGATTGCCTGATGCTCAATGAAAGGACGTGGAACAAATCCGAGCAAACACATTTATCGGAGTGTCTTGAGCTTGCAAAGAACGCGATAGGTAAGGAATGGATGAAGCGATATCTTGCAGCATAAGCAACTTGAGCTCGCATAATGCAGCGAACGAATTGAAATTATAAACTAAACCATTTTTGTAATAACCATTAGTGATAAAAAGGTATCTTGGGGTTAAAACTGTGCTGCTTGTTGACTATCGCCCCTAAGATTTCGTGCTCTGAAAAGCGGTTTGGCGGCGGGCAAGTTTTGCCGCACTTTGGAATTATGCTGTTGCAGAATGCACTTTATGGTTGGAATCAATAACCATAATTGGTGATAGGCGTATCCTTTGATTTATTGAGCACAATTCGCGTCTCGATCGATTGAAGATGTCTATAGCATTCCTCAATTTGAATGGTCGTCGACATTCCGCTTGCGGCTACGAGCAACAAATTGTCGATTTGCGGAAGGATGGCCATGACATCATCGCTTCCCAATACGGGGGGTAAATCTATAATCACAGTACAAGCCGGATAGGCGTTCTTGATTTCTTGAAGCAATGTAGCCATTGCTCTAGACGCCAGCCACTCAGCTGAGCCTGACGTCATGGGCTTAGCGGGTAATACCATGATCTGGTTGTCAAGGAATCTGGCCTGAATAAGCGCGTCTCTTAAATGAGCGCGGCCCTCAAGGAGGGCAAGAAGATGTGCGTCAAAACGAAAACCCAACCGGCTGGCCACTTGTGGCTTCATCAAATCGGCGTCTACCACGAGCACAGGCCGTTCCTTGAGGCGCGCGATGCTTAATGCCAAATTGATGGCGGTGAGCGTTTTCCCGCAGCCGGC
>Ga0116227_10009971_pt1 | contig 16894 bp, 12 predicted proteins | sample S1TSphgellanicum_FD_89693 | JGI IMG/M metagenome (GOLD analysis project Ga0116227, IMG submission 89693) | Host-associated microbial communities from peat moss isolated from Minnesota, USA - S1T2_Fb - Sphagnum magellanicum MG | ecosystem: Host-associated > Plants > Peat moss > Unclassified...
CACAAATCTCCCCCCCCCCCCCCCCCCAAAAAAAAGAAAAAAAAGAAAAGCTGCACATCGGAATAGACCATATCACGCATGAGGAAAAAAAACACACCAAATTGCACCAGAAAAACAGCAATTACATCAAGAAGCTCTGCAGCTGTAGAATCTGGAGCAACAAAAGCGAAATCGATCTCTCAGCGACGACGATGGCGATCACGGAAGGGAGCACCGGAAGACGAAGACGACGACGACGAAGAAGAAGAAGAAGAAAGACGAAGTGTGTTCGAGAGGCCACAAACTGAGAGGCCACAACTATGGCCTTTTATTAGCTACCACGTGGCGCTATGCTGACGTTGCATTGGCACAATTTTTCTCCCGTGTATCCTGTTCACACGTAACCATGATGATCCCCATTCGCGGACCATAAGAATATGCGTATCGTAACCGTATAAAATGAAATTGGTTATGTACCAAGTATATACGTATTTTCGTATGAAATAATGAGTTACGTACCTCGTAGAGAGTATTAGACTAGTAATTTTGTTTTCTAAAAAAAAAGAGCATCTCCATCAATGCTCAGTATGTGGCGCTGCAACTGGAAACCTTGGATGAGAGGTTCGTTCTTCATCCGTCCAAATGCAGTGCGTCCACTACAATACTGCTGGGACCCAGCCCTCGAGGGAGCCTAATAAACACCAGTCAAATCGTATTTATAACACCAGTCAAATCGTATTTATAACATCAGTCAAATCGTATTTATTGACTGCTCCCTCTGTTGTATTTAATTGGGTAGATGGTTTGATTGTTCTAAGTGAGTTGCTATTACTAGTCTCCCACCTACCTACCTACCTACCTACCTGAAGTCCCAGTTTCAGGTTCTATGGGTGAAGAAAGTGTTGGTAACTGAAACTTGGATGTGAGAAATATGTTTTGCAGGGTCGTCACATACTGAGAGTTAGTGAAGATGCTCATTTTTAAAAAAAAATTCCTAATAATAATCCTTTCCTTCTTAACAAACTAAGAACTATACTTATTACAATATTTTTAAATTTTGAATTGACGTATTAGTTTATACTATTAATTATATTAGTTTTAGTTATTTTCATTTTAATTAAAATGTCTTTTAATACCTACCTTTTTAAATATTTTTTAGGCCCCTTTCCTTACAACCAAATTTTGAAGGATTTGACAAAATAATGAAATTGAATCATTTCATAATTAAAAATTAGGAGGGGAGTCTTTTTTTTTTTTTCAAAAATATTTTACTTAGCTATTATAATTTTCAAAATTTTTGGGATGAACAAAAAAAAGAAATTGACACCAATTTGGAAATGAAATTTGGGAATTTGGAAATGAGCAAATGAACCTCTTGAGAAACAATCAACCAACTAACCAACCAACCAAGGAACTAACCAACAATGATACCGTATGTATTTTTTAATACTCTCATACGAATACGTACATGGTTCCATGGGCGGTGCTGGTATGGGACCCGGGGCTTCCCTGTGAAATGGGAGCAATTTCGCCAATCACGCGCTGCTTACTCACCCTAGGAACTCACCCATTGGCCAATTGCCATTTTTCTCCTAACTTTGGGAAATTTGGGAGGGGGCATTTCACTCTTTGCATTATTCAAATCAACTAATTAATTTAGCCATTTTTTATTAAAAATTTCCCTTTTTTTCTTTCCTTTAGTGGCTCATTTTTAGCCCACCTAGTTTCTTTTGGGATCAATTTGCTTTTATATGGGGAGGGAAATTTTTTATTTTAATTTAAAAAAATAGAAATTAATTTTTTTGAAATTTTGGAATCTATCTAAAATGTTAAATTATTAAAATATTAGGGGCTAAGGGTTCCCACTTGTTTGTATAGGAGTGTTTTTTAGTGTATTTTAGGGTGGTGGTTATTGAAACACAAACCCGTGATTTGCGGAAGGGGGGTTCTTTTTTTCTTTTCTTTTTTTTGTTGGGGTCAAGGGGGTGGAAAGTGTCTTGCCACATACTTGGAGGGCAAGGTGGCGTGGGTCATTGAATATGGCCAATAGCCAAAAATCTCTACTCTTATTTGTTACCCCCTACCCCCCCCCCACCCAAAAAAAAAAAAAAAACAAAGTCTCCATACTTGAGCTCTTTCAACTACTCCTCCCTCTATGTCTACTACCTTGTCTAAGGTTTTGGAGATTTTGTCAAGGGGTTTAAGGGTTATTGGGTATTGAAGCCAGGGTTTGTTTTGTAATAATATGGAAATTTTGGCAATTTTTTCCAAAAAATAGAAATAAATTTCAATTTTCTCTACACAAAAAGAAAATTCTGCAAAATTTTCCCAACTTTTTTGTTCCAAAAAACAACCCAAAAAAATCTAATAAAAACACCGATTTTGGGGTCATTTAATTTCATTGGTTTTGAGTTTCAACATGATACAATTTCAACAACTATGGACAAAATTGGGATTGTAGGAGACATTTTTCCCTTGCGCACTTGAGAAGAGTCAAAACGAGAGAAGATGGTTAAGCACGCACACACCCCCCCCATTGCTACATTAACATGTAAACCATGATGGTCCAAATCCCACCTAAACAAGACTAAAAACACATAATATAACTATACCAATTCAAAGGCTCATCATAAATTCTATACAATTGATTTTAAAACTCATTTTCAACTAATTTGACACAAATTTTAACCCGTTGCTATGTTCAAAGTTACCAACCCATTGAAGTTTTGTCACACCACCCCATTTCTTTGCCAACAAAGTAGCTTAAACTCTCTCTCTCTCAACTAGATACGTTCCTTTAGCAAATTGTAGCTCCATTGTAGAGATCACTATGGGGAGTAGTAGTAGCACCCATTACCTTATTCGTCCTCTAGATGCTTCTCAAAACTCATCAACAACTAGTTTAGTTTTTATAACGGAATTACAAGTTAGGGATCCTTTTTCTCCAATTCCTTGTCTTCCACCAAGTTCCAACTTCCGACACGGGTTGAAAATTATGGAAACGTTGAAAATGCACGGACTATTTTAACAAGTGAAAATTGATGAATGCACTCCAAGCGGGGAAAAAAAAAATAGTGTAAAACCGAGACAAATCTATTTGGGAATACGGAGGAGGGTAATATTTTATTTCAACACGGGTTTTCTCGAAGTCATGTATAGTTCTTAAAGTTTTGACTATTTATAAAGTGAGTTTGTCAAGTCATTCAAGTTTATCTCGGCCGCTCATTCTACACTTGTCTTGTTCGATCCCATCCGTTTGCCTCTTTCTCTACTGTGGGTAACCCGATTGGTCGAGGGCAATACCGGAATGGAGCAAATGTGCTTGTCCTAGGGCCATACCCGACCGGTAATTACGATGGTCATTATTTTGTTACACATGTTACCTGACATCTTAGAGTATCCTATGAGACTATCATGAAATATGGCGGCGGCTCGGGTGCTTCTTTCTCCGAGGATGGATCATGAATCATTGTCGTCGTGGTGGGGGGTGCACAAGAAGAGCTGATATTTGTAGATACGATACTTATATTTTGTAGATAGGATACCCCCCGCCCCCCGCCCCCGGGCCCCCCCCAAAATAAGGTCAAGATGCTAACAAAATGGTTATTATTCAAGTCAAACAAGGGGCCTTGCCATTTACATTAAAAAGTATCTAAAGGAAAATGAAAAATTATGGAAACTTAAATATTTCACCACGAAAAAAAAATAAAATTTCAAAACAAAAGAAAATCCTCTAAAAGAAACCAAAATCCTTCAAAAATATTATAAATCTATACAAATATCAAGTTTCAACACAAGCCAAAATATCATCTTTCAAAAATCCTCATAAAAAAAAATAGACCTTATTTACTTACTTAGGGGTCCAAAATCCATTAAGCTACTATACTCTCTATAATGAATCTAAAACACAAAATTCCTTTCCTTGCCTTGGTAGGCAAGGCCAATGAATTGTGTGTGTGTGTGTGTGTGGTGTTATGAAGGAACTAGGCACTTTTTTTGTTTTTCGCATGGGTCAAACCTAATTTTGATCTCCATGGATTGAAATAGAATTTTCCTTTTGCATCATCACCATGGCCGCCCCAATGCCTCTACCAAAAAGGAATCAAAGAACGAACCATGATGCTCATGGAGTTGAGTTAATAATCGTTCCTCCAAATCACCAAATGCTTCAATGTTGGGGGTAGGTACCTACCTATTGGTGAAGAAGAAGGCATTGAAATATATCATTATTTACCATATTCAAACTTAGTGTCAAATGTTTGCGAGCTTCCCTCATCAATAAATAGATAAATATTAAAATATAATTACGATTGAGGAAGCATTTTTAAATGCCACTTCACTATGGTTGATTATATAATCAATAGTAGTCAATGTGTGTGTGTGATCAAGCATTGTGTAGTTAACCTAACGCAATCATTTTAATTTTTTTTCCATGATCGTTGAACACCCAAAGTATCCCATGTGAAATTTATAAGCTCATTTTCAGCCATAAGGGTGGGGGCGAAGAAACTAACACTTACTTCATGGTGGGCACGAAACATATTGATAGAAGCCCAAATAGAGGGGCCATTGAGTGCCAAGAATGCTCTTTAATAATGTCCATACCGAAGAAGAATTTGTCACACTAATTAAAACCTGAACTTCGTACAAATTACTCTGTACATTTTGTTAGGTATACGGATGCTAGTAGTGGACACGTTCTAATATGGTATACTTGTTATTGTGAAAGGAAAACAAGCTCTTGTACACTCATACTAACTTCCAATCGTGATGGTACTAGGCTAGGCTAGTGGAACTCACTCATCATCAATAGTTTGAAGATTTACATTTTGGAAAAATAAAAATAAGTCTTCATAATATTCCAAAATCTTATTCTTCATTTCCTTCAGCAAAAATTTCCCTCTTTGCAAAAAAGTGATTTTTTCAAAAATTTCAACATTTTTAATAATTATTATATAATTTGTGCCAAGAATTGCCCCCGCCAAGGTACCACCACTACGGAAGGAAGGGATATAATACTAGTAGAATCTAGTTGTGAAGTAGTTTTGGAAATTTCATGCGAGTTCTTTCTTTACATAACCTTGCCTTGTGAGAAGAGGGGAAATCAATTGCGTGGCAATAACATACCCAGGAATTAACAGTTGGGAGAAGAAGAAGAAGACGAAGAGCTGTTGGTTCCATTAGAGCTGTTGGGTCATTTTGTTTGGGCTTTTTTCATGACTCGGATTTGGTCATGAAGAAGAGCTGTTGGTTCCATTAGAGCTGTTGGGTCATTTTGTTTGAGTTTTTTTCATGACTCGGATTTGGTCATGTAGCCGCCTCTTTCTTTCTTTCTTTCTTTCTTCCATTCTTTCTTGCATGTTTCGTTTGTCAGAAGACACAAGCTTCAAAGGTGAGTCCAGAGCAGCTTGTTGCCTGCTATCAAGAGCAACAAAACTGGCTGGCACAGATTTTGTCACAGCAACTTGTGAGAACTAGTCACCATATCTCTTAACACATTTTTTGCTAAAAAGTCTGTGTTTCTCTGCAACCAAATCCTTCACACCCAAGTGCTTGAAGATCTTGGATAACAAGATCTGTCAGAAACAAAACAAATATTTTAAGCTGTTCATTTCATTAGGTTAGGACACTACTAGTCCTCATTCATTCATTCATTCATTCAAGCACATTCAATTCCTCTTAAGTTTTTCCACTTTTGACCCATCTTTTTTTTATTGGCCTTGCCTCTACCAAGGCAATTAGGATATTGTTGTGTTTAGATTCATTACAGAGCATAGTTAGCTTAAGGGATTAATAATAATAATAATAATAATAATAGGTCTATATTTTTATATGAGGATTTTTTTGAAAGATGATAGATATTTTGGCTTGTGTTGAAACTTGAGGTTAGTTATACTTGAGTTCTAATATCTTGAAGTATTTTTGGTTTCTTTTAGAGGTTTTTTTGAAGATTATGTTTTTTTTGCATGGTGAAATATTTGAGTTTCCATAATTTTTCTTTTGCCTTAAGATATATTTTTTATAATGTAAATGGCAACGCCACCACAGTGTGACACACCCTTTGCAATTGCAAGTGAGCAACCATCTTGTTTTGATGACGCTCACTTTTTTGGCATTGGAGTGACCCTCCATCATCTTGTTTCCACGCTCTCGCCCTATTTGGCCAAACCCAAGACAAGAAAACCCTAATTTGCAATCCTTTGCATACTTTGCACACAACTCAAATAGAATAAATATTTCCACAAGTTTCAAGTCCTTTGGCTAATAACTCTAGTAGAGTTAAATGTAACTAGGGTCCCCAAATTGACACCCATTGTGGGACATCCATTACTACTAGCCCATGGTGACTTGTTAGATCATATATAAAAACTTCTACCAACCACCCCCAAAATAGTCAAAGCATCATGACAATAGTGGTGAACCTAAGGGCTTTTGTATTTCTTTGCATTTTCTTTCCCTCTTTGTTTGATATTTTAAAAATGGGTTTTTAAAAACCTAGTCCAACATAGAAGCCAAGGCCAATAGACACCTTCAAGCTTCTATTGGGAATGATAACACATGACTATCAACTAACCATTTGCCATTTATAAATTCCAAGAGAGGTTGGATATTGAGATGTGATTAAAATGTTCCCCGTTTTTTTTCTAGAAAAAAAATTTGGACAATTTTCATTTCTTTCTTATGGTAGTAAAACATTCCATAGCCTAAGAATTTTAAGCATGATGATGGCCAAAACACCATCCCTATCCCCTTGAGCTCCCCACCGAAAAAAAAAATGTGCTTACAATATGTGGGTCAAGAGTTACAATGTACTAGAGATTTAGTGCTAGATTTGTTTCCTTTCTAAACAACTTCCAACATAAACATGTAAAAAGTACTAAGTAGCCTTCAAACTACTTTCCATTCTTTTGAGCAAATTGGGGGTTAGATTTCTTTGTTGTGGAGGTAGGGCACAAATGAAGGAAATTCAAAGGGGGATAGATTGTCATCACTATGTAAAAAGGACCAAATTATACCTATCTTCTTTGGGTTATCCTATTCTTGTGTCTTATGAAATCATGTGAGACAATCTTGGGTGTGGATATTTCTTGATCTAGAAAGTTCACAAGTGTGAAAGATACTCATCAAGTCTATGACTCTATGTCAGCAGCCTTTTTCTTTTTCTTTTTCTTTTCTGGGGAACTGGGTGCAAATTTTTCAACCTCCAAAAACAAAACCCTAAAAAAATGAGGAATATTTTCCATTGCAGATTTTTGTAAATTTTTGCCAAATTTGATCGCACTCCCAAAAGAAAGTTTTTTCTGGCAGAATTTCCTCCTGTTTTTACAATTTTGCCTAAAATCAATGCGGCTAAATAAATAAATAAATGAATAAATAAATGAAGGAAAAACAACATGCAAGGGAGCAAGAGAAGGAAAAAGAAAGGACCCAAGTCCTAACAAAAGACCACACCCCATGTAACATGCATATGTGCCGGTTCATGATAACCTTTAGCTTGTTGCTTGTTAGCTTGGTGACAAGTAATTGTTTTGAGGTGGGTTAAAAAAAAGGGTATATGTCAAAAGGATCATCCTATAACATAGAGTCATTTAAAAACTTTGCAATGCGTATGATTATGTCAAATTTGTTTCAAATTATGGTAACTAGCTAATTTTTTTTTTTCTCTTTCTGACAATTTTTTTGGGTTCATTGCATTAATTAACTTGAATAAGATTTTTACCATATATTTTTGGATCCCTTTTAGATTCCACTACCATTTGTCATTATAAAATCCCTATGGTATTATTGAAGTAGTTGAATGGTTTCATTATCATTTTGTTATCTCTCATTGTGTTGTGTTCATGTTTGAAATGCAAATTGCACAACTAATTGCCTTTCTCTATGTAATTGTGCCAAACTTATACAGATATATTTCGCTTTACCTACTACTTCTCCTACAAATATACCTTTACTTGGATTGGAATTTTTTTGAAGCTTGTATACCCTTTTACTCCAATTATGTATTAAGATCAATATACACGCACAACATAGGTTCATACCAATGTTGGAAGATGCCATGGAAAGGAATCCTAATAAAAACATCATAATGTAAGACATAACAAGTCTCAAATTATTGGGAAGGATGTCAATAAACCTTTCAATGGAAAGGCATAATTGTTGGATGCATGTGTGAAGCTAAGTTAAAAATGCTTGGCTACTTTGAGGAAGATTGAGTTGTTTTTAATCTTCAAATTAATGTCTTATAAGTAGAGTTTATAGCAAGTTGTTTGGAATTTTTAGAACATATATAATTCTAATGAGGATGACTTTTCAAATTTGGTTTTGGTCAGATAACTTTAGGTGTCATAAGTCATCCTTTGGACAATTTCAAACTATAATCTATATAGTCGATTCCCAAATAAAGAGGAATGAAAAGATGACTTTTTGTATTTGTATTTTTTCATATATATATATATATATATATATATATATATTTATTTATTTATTTATATTTATATTTTTATTTTTTCTTGCAACACCATGGTCACAAGAAAATTTTCAATACTTTCTATATCAATTTGTATTTCATTTCTTTTGAATTCAATTGAATTGAATCTAAATCCAATTGACCTCAGTTGAATTTGAATTCCATTCAATGTATTTAAATTAGATTAAAAATTTTCAACTTATTTCAATTCATTTCAACTTTAATTCATTCAAGTTTCATCCAATGTCATTCAATATTTTCATTCAAATGAAACTTAATTTTCACAAAATCAATTGATTCTTTTCATTAGCTGATTGTCACTAGTAGTGCACCATAAGTAACATAAGGCCCAAATTTATTTATTTTTTACAATGCAAGCATTGTTATAACCTTGTCAAAGTTTTGTTATAATTTTGTTCTAGTTTTTTAAAAATTTAAACCTTTACTAGTATTTCATTTTTGTGGGGATTTAAATATTTAAATATGTTGCAATCATTCAATCATGTTTTATATGTTCCATTTAAATTTAAGTTTAAACTACTAAACCTATATTCATATTGCCCTTGTAACTAGTATTTTTTGACAAAATTTGTTACTTTTTTGACAAAAAAATTTCTTGCCAATTTTTATTTTCATAGTGTAAATTTGATTAATTTTTCAAAAAAAAAAGGAAAAAATCTCAAGACTTGTTTCAATATCAGAAAATTAAAAGTTAATTGAATTTTAAAAAACCTAGTTGTAACACATTCCTCCACGAGAAAATATTCACACCAAGCAAAATTACAAACTACAAGCAAATACTTATACCAAACCAACACCATTTATATAAAAATATTTCCATAATAGGACCCAACTTGTAGGACATGAATCATTCTTGTAGGTCAAATTTAACGTACCAATGCAATCATATTGGAACCCATAATGTTTTATATTTTGAATGAATCATAATTGTAGTTGAACAAAGCAAAATATATCTATGATTCACAAATGCAATATGTGCCATATCCTAATGTCAAATTGTGATTTTAATGTAATATATGCCACAATAAACACCACATATTGTACACTATAATGAACGAAACCACAAAGTTTATCTCACACATAGTTCATGAGGCATGACCTTTTGTGTGAGGAAAACCCATTATCTTCTAATAAATAATGTGCAAGGTCCAAACTAGTTAATATGTGTTGGAGCTAGAATGAAAAGGACACAACCTTTTAGTACATATGATTAACCCTTATTTGTGATCACATTTGAAATATAAAAATTGAAAGATGAAGGATTGTTTTCTTAACATTAACTTGTTCAAATGCATGAATTGAATATGTGAAATTTGAAATCATTTTTTAAAAGTAATCTTTAAATTATGGATGATAATCCTAACTCATTTAATGTTGTTTTTTATGACATCTTGGAATGGGCATAATTTTAGAACTTCTGTTGAAGATTAACATGATTAACAAGTATAATGCATTTCATTAAAAATGAACCCTTAAACAAACTCGTTTTAATATTCAATAAGAAATGTTTTTCATTGATATTACAAAAAGGGTGATGATGCGACAAAATATTGGCACGACTTCACTAGTTTTGACACAATAAATATTATTTGACACCCAATTTGAATATAGCATATAAACTTTCACGAAAAATTAATCAATTTAAAAATACATAACAAGGAAAGATGAAACCAAGGATTGAGAATGAAATTAAGGTTTAGATTGAAGACCGCTTTAACAATAACTTCAAAGAATGCGTAAAGTAAGTTGACAAGGACTAACACTCATATGTATTTGGATGAAATAGTGTTTTAGTTATTTGACGTCGTTGGATGGAGCCTATTATCATAGGTATATATTCAACCATTAATAGTGGCCAAGTAAAGAACAAAGAAGGGGAACCAAGGGTTAGCATGCATTAAAGTGGGTGAGGGTAGCCTCATCAAGAAACCTCTTACAATTTTGAATGGAATGAATGGAACTTTTCCAATTTTCAATGATGTGATGAAGCAAACTTTGAGAGGTGACATGGAAAATGGATTGTGGAATTGATGTTGTGGTTTTGGGGTAAAAAATAGAAATAAAGATCATGATAAAAGTGTAATTATAATTTTTAATTTCTTAAAAGTAGTACCTTGAGTACTAGTTGGTTACCTCATTTTGAATATTCAAAAAAATGAAAGGTAGAAAGAGCAAATCAAGAGACATGAAGAAGCTCAAGGGGAGAAAGTAACTTTAAAAGTAGGAGAAAATAATAGATCAAGAATGTGTGATTTTTTTTCAATGTCTTGTAGAGTTTCTTTGGTGTTCTTGAGTTCTTGGAACCTCAAGGACTCTTGCTTTGTTGACTAAAGTCTTAAATATGGGGAGGGAGATTGTTGCATATGAAATGTAGATAGATTAGTGTGAATGTTGTGAAATATATTCAACTTTGATTGTTGGTGCAAGTGAGTGAACCTAACATAGATGGCAAGGAAAATAAATAAGCTCGAAGCAAAAGTTGTGAGTGTTGATGTTGATATCTAAATTATGTGAAATTAGTAGGAGAAACTTGAGTTAGTGAAGTTAGAACATAATATGAGATGTTGGAGAACTAAATTGATCCTTGGAAACACAAATCAAGAATAATTAAGCTTTACAAAAACTATGTGTTGAAGCACACTCAACAAATATTGGCAAAGATTTCAAAGCACTTCATGAAGTAAAACCCATTACAAAGAAAAAAAATTCTCAATGATATCATAGACCTAAATAAGAAATGAGAGATTCGTAGTAAAATTAAGAGAACCAACAAACAATTTAAAGATCAGATAAACTCTCACAATATTATCAAATTAGAACCAATTTTGATAATAAGTTTTATCCATAATGACAACATCTTGGCTACAAGTCAAGGAATGGTAAAGAGACGGACTACTTGCTAAGTAGTCCATCTCTTTACCATCATCGAGGTTTGAAGTTACAAATAATGGTTGGGTGCCCAGCAACAACACTTGAAATTGGTTTGACTATTGTGGTAGGTGTTTTGGAATTGGTGTTCAATCATCAATAATAACTTCTAATTGTTGATCACTTGTTTTGATCACATGTTCAATATTTGGTTACTTATTAAATGTTTAATCAAAAAACTACCATGTTTGATCATTAACCATAATGTTCAATCGCTAATTAAAGTGGACCAACATGTTGCTTGATCATTGATTGAAATTGCTTGTGTCCCCCAACCATTTCCACCCACTTAGAGATTTACAGATAGAATGCAAGAATGAGATGACAATATGGATGGAAAACATAAGAAGCAAGTTTACATTATGATGGTGATCATGTACAATGTAGACCTTACAAGCATGCAAACTCCCCGAGCGTAGCAAACCTTCCAAATCCTTCATGAATATGAGGGTTGGGATGTGCAAAACCCCCAATGAACCGATTTTGAATGACTGACCTTTTTTATCACACATTCCATGACCAAAGAGATCTAGCCTAACATGGAAATCCATTCAAGAAAATCCCCATATTGTTAGTCTTCAACATGGGCAAGTTACTCCTTAGACGCTGGTTCAGTCTCCATATAGAAAATCCCATAACTTCTTCCTCCACCATCAACAGTCTAAGCTTAACTCATTCCTTGATGTATAACTAATAATGCATGAACAATTTACGTGACAGTCCAATAGATGGAAAATTTGCATTTCTAGAGCACGCGAGCACGATTGGCTTGTTCTCCACCCCAAGAGTAAAGAAAGGCCTTTACAGAGGTGAGGTCCCCCTACTTATGACACAATCTCACCTCATCAATGTGAACCAAGCGTCTTGTCCTGTAATGGCTTTGCACCCCGTATAGCAATGAACTCAAAACAATCCACAGTAACAACACTTGGTGAACTGAACATTCCTCAAAATGTGTGACCAAATGAACTCTGCGTCATTCCATAGTTTCTTCCTGAATGAAACGAACTCAACATCATTCCATAGCCTCTCCCTGAGCCAATAAAGGAAATATGCGTGTAGGCCCATCACTCATTGTTTCAGGTAAAAGAAGAAATATGCTCCTTCTAGAAGGGTTTTGCTCATTACATGATAGATGAGAAACCTCGGGTCAGTCACTTCTTCCTGCTACTCACTAAAAAGGAAGGCTGGATTGTAGAATTGAAGAACACATACCTGAATGAAAATGAAGTACCTGTTATTCGAATGTGGAGAGGACTCTGTACATCAAACGAATATCTCTGCCAATTTCAGAATGATTTGGACAGCAATATGGAGTGAGTGCTATCGAAAGCACTTTCAATTCGGCTATTGAAAGCCTGCTCTTTTTTCTCCCCTTCTGACAGACTGTTCTTCAAAACAGTATCACAAGATGCAAAAGATGAAAAGAGGAGTGAAGCCCCGGTGCAAAAAGGATACTTTTCCTCTGCCTGACCCTTCAATCTTCTCCTCCATGTGTTTTTTAATTGTCTCTCCTCCATTTGGCACCCATTGATGTGGTACAAGCAGACTGGGAGCAGGCAACAGAACTCCCAACCAGTGATGGGAGAAGTGAAATCGGGGTTTGATGACAGCAAAATGTGAAAGGGGGACATGAAGCAACACATAATTTGTGGAGGCTGAAATGCCGTGACAAATTTCTACCTACCTGAGACATCTCTCACTTTGTTGTCTAGCTTTTGTAAAATGGGGTAGCATCTAACCTAGGTTCAAAAGAAAAGCCATCCAGTTCATGCTGGAAGACTGACCAGTTCCTTGGACGAGGAACATTCAATGAGACATCCCGGAGCATTGGGGATGGAGGAACCCAGTCCCATTGTTTCTTTGAGATACTGAAGGTCAAGCTGAGTGGTGAATAGAAGCGTGTGAAGAAAATGATGTCCCCGTGACCAGCACAGTACATGCTGTCACAAGGCCACTTTTTGTACAAGCGATCAAACATGTCTGGTGGCATTCGTCCTTGCTCCACCCACTTCATAGTCTTCAACTCAAGCAGCCACACACACAGCCCTAGGGTTTGGTTCCTTGATGCTTTTCCTACTATTCCAATGCGTCCCTTGCATTCAAAGAGCTGTCGTGACTTCACATTCCCTGGCATACGTTGTGTCTTTACTCTTGACCACACCTCATTGCTGATACCAAACACCAACAACCCGCTGTTTGGCCCACATGTCAAACAGTACAGTGAGCCCCTGTAGGCAGCCACTGCAGTTTTAGTCAATACCTCCACCAATCAGACCAATGGGAGTAGAAGAATTCTGATCAGTAGTTGCATATCTTCATTCAGCTTCATAAGTCTCTTCACTAGAGTCATGGGTCCAACACCATACTAAATTTGAGCATTTGAGAAGGTGATGATCCAAATACACAGACCTGCTAACTCAATCACTCAAAAAAAATACAGTCCAGTGCTTTGACATTCTGTAGAAGCCAGTAAGTAATCCAATACTTGAACCTACCATCTGTGTGCAGGATTCACAAAGATAGACATAGTTGTTTTATATAGTACCTGCAACAGTATGTTGGTGGCCACCTAAGTACTGGATCACTATGGCATTGAATCTGATTGACTTTCCCTCTATCTGCCACCAGCATTGAGGCTCAACGACAGCAACAAATAGAGAGAGAGCAACCTGCAACAAATGGTGCGCTTGGTGAGTTCGTCCTGCAGGAGGCTGCCAGAGACTCTCCAGGAACCGGTGACAGAGTCAAAAACTTCAGTAGTCCAGCAATCGTCGTCAGATCGATAGCCACCAGCCGCTATAATCTTGTAAGCCTTGCTCAATCTATCCACAACCATGCACACAATTCTTGGCCTTCGTTTGCAAATGCGGGGAGGAAGTTGCCTCGCCACTTTGGTTATGGGGTTACATACAAAGAAAGCAAAGGGCCGGTAATCAGCCACCAGACATACCAACCCACCAGCTGAGGCAGCTGGTTGGATCTGCATTGGCAAAAAATCAAATGGAATTCGGTGCCATTTGGCCAGTGTTGTGCTGTAGCCTAATAGCATCCGATCTGCACGCCGGTCAGCCTTGATGAAATAGTGCCCTAAAGTGCTAGAAACCTGCACTTTACATGGTTTCCAATGGAGCAAACAAAATCGGAATTCCAGGTCAGTGAAAGGATGCCAGTACAGGTGCAGGAAAGAAAAAAAAAGTGAGTAGAGGAGTAGTAAAAGGTTTCCTTCTTGCTGAGGTTGGGAGGAGACTGAAAGAAGAAACAAGAGAACTGACCTGTGAACAATCTGCAAGAAAGCCAGGGGAGAACATGATAGAATTCCATCTTTTGCAGACCACACGTAATCTGAAGAAGCTGTCCACAGGCAGACGGGCCAGCACTCTGTCTACAAGCTCCTCTTGCAAGTCACACCATAGCCTCTCATCCATATTGCCACTGTCCTCCCCCTGTCCTCCTGCCTCACATGTGCAATCCCTGTCCTGCCTGCTTGCTCGCCATCATTATTCAATCTATCCCTCTTCCTCATCTCCATTGCCTCCTTCTCAAACCATGCCAAACCCCACACAGACTGACATCAGATATGCCTGTGATCCAATTGAGATCACAAAAAAAATCCAGAGAAACCTCACATCACATCCAATATCAACATGGATCACATTGGATACATTAGTGGATTTCGAATCCATTGCAAGAACTGGACGGACACGTTGACAAATGGTCACAGAGAGAGGTATACAGGGGAGAGAAATAGAAGGTGCTGTGTAACATTTGTCATTGCAACTCGATAGAAATAGCGGTGCAGAACACGGGGTTCACAAGAGCGGCAATCTCGAGAGGTAGGATCCGACAGAACATTGCACAAAAGACTCGATAAACCCTGACTGATGAACATGATTACTCTCCGCGAGAGTCTGCGAACAGCAGCGCAGGCAGGGAAACAGAACGCGAAAAATAGGATGCAGTCTTGGATTGTCGCTCTTTCCAATTTGTCTTTTTTGAGGTTCTTGCCATGAGGTTTTCCAGATACATGGACGATTATGCGCTTCCAGGTCGAAGTTGCTGAACTTCGAAACCGGAATTGCAATTCGGACATCCGCAAAACATAGACGGTAGAAAGGTCCGCGAAGAAATAACAAAACACGGAAAACGTGCCAAATCCAAGACCGCATTTGCAACAAGGAAAGAATCGAAGAAATCTCATGAAAAGAATCACGAATTTTCAAGACAATTTTTTGAAAAGAAAAAAGAAGATAAGAGTCAAGAGAGACAGAAGTACAAAACAAGCATTTCAGAACCAAAAAATACACACACGCGCACACATCGGCACGACAAATCCAAGATCGCATTGCTAGCGTCTATGACTGGAATCTAATTCATGAAACAGGAATTTCAGAGCGCAAAAAGATACACAAAGAGAGCCAGAGAAAGACGCAGATAAAGAGAGAAAGAGAAGAAGATGAAGAAGAAAGCGGGGCCACAAAAAACAAACAACAATTGAAGAGGCAAAAGGCAGAGAAAAACACGCAGCGCAGCAACAGCAAAAGGAGAAGAAATTCGACGACATGCAACAGATCCAAACAAAGAAAAACATGAAGACGTAGATGAGAACCTTGTGACGCGCATGTTGTCGAAGGAGAAGCTCAGCTGGAGGCAGAAGAGACGCGACGAACGGCAGCACTCGGCGACATGTTAGCGATGGCAGAAGCAGCAGCGACAACAGCAACAGCGAAAAATCAAAAGAGAAAAAAAAGGAGGACTAAAAACAAAAGCACACATCCCTCTCTCTCCCTTGTCTCACACGCCCCTTCACCCACGTCCCTAAATGTATCCACATCTGGATCAGGACTTCGATTGGGGGCTCAAAGTTCAAACCAGAGTCGGGCGGGTACTGCAAACTTTTCCCCCTGGAGCCCCTCCGGGTATCATACGGGGTATCAAATCTGAGAACCACGGTTATAAAAAATCAAATAGATAGCTGCTTCTGATCCACAACCGTGGGTGTCAAAACAATAAAATACCCGGATGATACTCTACATGACCGCAGTTCTCGGATTTTTGTAAGGTCAGATAACCGCTGAAACCCTCCGGGTCTTATCCGGCTCCTTCGGGAAACCTGGTTGGTTCTTGGAGGGCGCTGAACTTCTGGGAACCGGTGGTTCTTTGGTTCTGATTTGTCAGATTCCCAGAACCAGCGGTTATTACCAGAAATCAAAGGAACCCCCCACCCGGCCTCCCCCGCACTGGTTCGAACCGGGGGTGAAGCTAACCGGCAATTTGACATGTGTCGTGAAACTAACTTCCCGGCACAGTCGGTAAGATCCACCGGGCACAACAACGGAAAAAAATTTATGTGTGACGGCACGTGGATTTGGGGACGTCAATTTGTTGCATGATTTTTCTACCGTCGATTGGGGGGGGGGGGGTTTAAAAAAACTTTGGGGTCCCTTTTTGGGATTTTTTTTTTTTTTTTGTATATATTAACCTCCCCAAGGAAAAAAA
>Ga0116227_10009972_pt1 | contig 16891 bp, 13 predicted proteins | sample S1TSphgellanicum_FD_89693 | JGI IMG/M metagenome (GOLD analysis project Ga0116227, IMG submission 89693) | Host-associated microbial communities from peat moss isolated from Minnesota, USA - S1T2_Fb - Sphagnum magellanicum MG | ecosystem: Host-associated > Plants > Peat moss > Unclassified...
GCCGCCGAACGGTCGACTTTGGTCGGGTCCTTGCCCGAAAACGCGCCGCCGCCGTGCGGGCTGGCGCCGCCATAGGTGTCGACGATGATCTTGCGCCCGGTCACGCCCGCATCTCCGTCAGGTCCGCCGATCTCGAAGCTGCCGGTCGGGTTGATGTGATAGACGGTGTTTTCGGTCAGCAGTTGCGCCGGAATCACTTTGGCGATCGCCGCCTTGACCCATGCCTTGAGCTCGGCTTCCTTGGCGCCTTCGTCCCAGCCGGCCTTGTGCTGGGTCGATACGACGATTGCCGTCGCCTCGACCGGGCGACCGTCGATATAATGCAACGTGACCTGGCTCTTGGCGTCGGGTTCGAGGAACGGCGCAGCGCCCGAATGGCGATCGTCAGCCAGTTGTTCGAGGATCTTGTGGCTGTAATACAGCGTGGCCGGCATCAGATCGGGCGTCTCGTCGCAGGCATAGCCGAACATGATGCCCTGGTCTCCGGCGCCTTCGTCCTTGTTGTCGCCGGCATCGACGCCTTGCGCAATATGCGCCGATTGCGGGTGCAGGTTGTTTTCAAAGCGAAAGGTTTTCCAGTGGAAGCCGGCCTGTTCATAGCCGATGCGCCGCACCGTTTCGCGCACGGCGGCTTCGATTTCGTCGCGCACGCCGGGGGACCAGTTGCCCTGCGTATCCATGATGCCCTTGCCGCGAATTTCGCCGGCCAGCACCACCAATTGCGTCGTGGTCAGCGTTTCGCAGGCGATTCGCGCCTCGGGATCCTTGCTCAGGAACAAGTCGACAATCGTGTCGCTGATCTGGTCAGCCACTTTGTCGGGATGGCCTTCTGAGACGCTTTCAGAGGTAAACAGATAATCGCTGCGCATGGGCCTGTCACCATATAAAGGTTTCTTTATATGCCCCCTTTAGCGACCCTTTCGCTGCGTGGCAACCAGCCCCGACACAAGAACAACGACCGCCCATGCAAGCGAGAGCATTGTGCCGAGCCGTGCGAACAGCGTCGGCGCGTGCGCGGCGGGAACATGGCCGTCCGCCCGTGCCGCCGTGCCGCGCGCCAGCCATTGCCGCACGCCGCCGCCGGCGTCGACGACCGCGCTGATCCCGGTGGTGGTTGACCGCAGCACGGGCAAACCTTCCTCGATCGCGCGCAACCGCGCCTGGGCAAGGTGCTGCGGCGGGCCCCACGCGCCGAACCAGCCGTCGTTCGAAGGGTTGAACAGGTAATCGGGGCGATCGGCACGATCGACGACATGGCCGGGAAAGACGATCTCGTAACAGATCTGGAAACCGGCCCGGCCCCAGCCGCCGTGCGCCACCGCGCCAAGGTCGATCGTGCGCGGCCCCGGTCCGGCCGCGAAATCGAGATCGCCCGACACCAGACGCGACAGCCCGAGCGGAGTCAGCCACGGCCGCATCGGCAGGTATTCGCCAAACGGCACCAGATGCGCCTTGGCATAGCCGCCCCGGATCGTGCCGGCCGGATCGATCAGCGTGATGACATTCCACGCCCCGGTCACCTGCCGGTTGGCCACGGCAAGGTCGGTCGCCCCGGTCATCAGCACACTGCCGGGGCCGATCACCTGGCCCATGCGTTCGCGCGCCAGCCCTGGATCGGCGCCATAGGTGGTTTGTTCGTACCAGGTCGGGTCATAGCCGGGGCGCAAGTAATCGGGCACCGCGCCTTCGGGCCACAGCACCACGCGCGGGCCCGTGCCATCGGCCGGAATGCGTCGCGACAGGGTGGCGAGCGTGCGAAACTGGCTTTCATACAGGCGCGGGTCGTTGATCCGGTCCTGGGCCAGATCGGGCTGGACCAAGGTATAGGCAAGCGCACTGTCGTGCGGATCACCGCCGATCGGCAACAGCATCAGCACGACCGGCACCAGCGCGGCGACAATCGCGGCGCCGCGCTGTCGGTTCAGCCACGCCCGCACCGCCCACAGCCACAGCCCGGCAAGCAGGACAATGCCCCCCGACAACGCATACGTCCCGCACCATGCGGCCAGGCTGGCCAGTCCCGGCCGGTCGAACGGGCCCAGCGCCACCACGCCCAGCGGGTTCCATGGAAAACCGGTGAAGACCCAGCCGCGCAACGCCTCGGCGATGATCCAGCTTGCCGCCATGGCCGGGATGATCGGCACGCGGAAACGCGACTGCAATGTCGCGGCCGCCCATGCGGCGATCGCGGGATAGACGGCAAGATAGAGCGCCAGCAGCACGACCGCGATCCAGCCGAGCCAGGCCGGCATCTGCGCCTGATAGGTGAACGCAGTGGCAATCCAGCAATTGCCCAGCGTGAAGTGGCCGACGCCGAACAACCACCCGGTCAGCGCCGCGTGGCGCGGGCGCGGCGCAGTGTCGATCAGCGCGAGCAGCACGGCAAACGCCGCCAGCGTCGCCGGCCAGAATGCGATCGGCTGAAACCCGCTGGCGGCAACCGCGCCGGCCAGCAAGGGAACCAGCCAGCGGATCAGGCGCGTAGCGGGATGCGTCGAACTGTCGTCACGCATTCCCGATCAGGTCCGATCAGCCTTCGGTAGCCGGTTGCGCATCGGGCAGCGGGTTCTTGCGCGGGCGACCACGCTTTTTTGGTGCCGCGACCGGCGCTTCGGCGGTTTCGACCGGTGTCGCAACCGGCGCAGGCGCCGCAACCGGGGCTTCGGCCGCGGCCGGGGCTATCGTGGCGGCACGCAGTGTGCGGGTGCGTTCGGATCGCGCGGGGGCTGGGGCTGGGGCTGGGGCTGGGGCTGGGGCTGGCGCTTCAGTCACAGGCTCGCTGCGGATGCCGATCGCCGGGGGCAGGCTGGCCGGGTCAAAGCGCGGGGCGGGCTCTGCCGCCTCGGTGCCGGCTTCGGCAAAGTTGCGTTGCGGGCGCGGTGTGTCACCATCGGGCCGGCGTCCGCCGCGACGGTCGTTGTTGCGGCCACGGGGGCCGCGCGAATCGCGGATGAACGGGTTGTCGACGACCGGCGTGATCGGTTCGCCTTCGGCAGCGCGCAGGCCTTCGGCCGGCACGGCTTCGCCGGCGACCGGTTCGGGCGCGCGCTGGCGCTGTTCCCGTGGCTCACGAGGTTCGCGTGCCTCACGAGGTTCGCGGTAATCGCGCTGCTGGTCGCGTTGTTCACGCGGCTCGCGTGCTTCACGATCTTCGCGGCGCGGTTGGGGCGGGGCGCGGTCAAACGTCGGGAAATCGCTGTCGACGCCGAATTCCAGCGAATCGTCTTCGCCGTCCTGATCCTGCCAGCGGTCGCCGCTGACGCTGCCACCGGCTGGAAAGGCCGGGGTATACGGTTGGCCACCGTTCTGGCGCAGGCGTGCCTCTTCCTGGCGGACGCGGGTATCGGCGGTCACGCGGAAATAGTGATCGGCGAACTGCAGATAGTATTCCGCCTGAACCCGGTCGCCGTTGAGATGGGCGTCCTGGGCCAGCTTGCGATACTTCTCCAGCATCTGCGGCGCGTTGCCCCGCGCGCGGCTGTCGATCCGGTTGATCTGCTGTCCACCGTTCTGTGGCCGGCCGCCGTTGTTATTGTTGTTGCCGCGACCGCGCCGACGGTTGTTTCCACGATTGTTGTTCAACTCAGGCACGTCCTTGTTTCGGCGGGCTTTTGTCAGGGGCATATCCAGTCAGATCGGGACAGCCCAGATGCAGCGCAACCTTTGCCTACGCACCCCACGCCGCGACATGTCGGGTGGGTTTTCCCAGCATCTGCCTTGCACCGACCAGGAGTCGGCCAACGGTTGCAAATGGTGGATCAGACCGGCGCGGGAAGTCATCATCCGCCCCACTGTCTGCGCCGCTAATTAGTGGCGCATTTTCGCCTTGCCAAGTGAAATATTCCGTCAATTTTGCTGAATTTGGTTTGGTTCGGCGAATATCAGTGCGGCGCGGGGCCTTGCGGCCAGATCGGCATGGATATGCGCGGTCAAACCGGCCGCCCGAGCAAGCTGCGCCACCGCCGCGCCCTGGGTCCAGCCGATCTCGATCAACGCGATACCGCCGGGGGCCAGCAGGCCGCCCAGTTGGGGCAGCAGGACACGGTAATCGTCCAGACCATCGGCCCCGGCAAACAGCGCGCCATGCGGTTCGTGTGCCACGACCGAGCGATCCAGCGTGGCGCCGGTTTCGACATAGGGCGGGTTGGCCAGCACCAGATCGAATTGCCCCAACCCTTTCGCCCACCCGGCCTCGGTCCAGTCGGCGGCAAGCATCCGCGCCCGTGCGTCCAGTCCCAGCCGGGCGGCATTGGCCCGCGCCACCGCCAGCGCCGGATCGGACCGGTCGATGCCGATGCCACGCGCGTCCGGCCAGATGCTGAGCGCTGCCAGCAGCAGCGCGCCCGATCCGGTGCCAAGGTCGATCACCCGCGCCGGCGGTCGGCTCCGCAGCCGTTCCTGTGCCACCGCGATCAGGGTTTCCGAATCGCCGCGCGGGATCAGCACCGCCGGATTGACGATGAGATCGAGCCCCCAGAATTCGCCGGTGCCGGTGATATAGGCCAGTGGCTCGTCGCTGCAGCGGCGTTCGACCAGCGCGGCGAATGTGTCCGGCACGGCATCGCGCAGATGGCGCAGGATCAGCTCTGACCGGGTGACGCCCAGCGCATGGGCCATCAGCAGTTCGGCATCGAGCCGCGCGGTCTCGCCGGTCGGCGCCAGTTGGCGCGTGGCCGCGACCAGCGCCTGGGCAACGGTCTTCACTCGTCCATCGCCGCCAGCCGCTTGGCCTGGTCTTCGGCGATCAGCGCATCGACCAGTTCGCCAAGGCCGGTGCCCGCCAGCACTTCGGGCAGGCGGTGCAGCGTCAGGTTGATGCGGTGATCGGTGACGCGGCCTTGCGGGAAATTGTATGTGCGAATGCGTTCGGACCGGTCGCCCGATCCGACCATCGCGCGGCGCGCTTCGGCTTCGGCGCCCTGGGCGGCTTCGCGGCGCATGTCATAGACGCGCGTGCGCAGCACTTGCATCGCCTTGGCCTTGTTCTTGTGCTGGCTGCGTTCATCCTGCTGGATCACGACGATTCCGGTCGGCAGATGGGTGATGCGCACCGCCGAATCGGTGGTGTTGACATGCTGCCCCCCTGCGCCGGATGCGCGGTAGATGTCGATCTTCAGATCCTTGTCGTCGATCGACACGTCGACTTCGTCGGGTTCGGGCAGCACGGCGACAGTCGCCGCCGACGTGTGGATGCGGCCGCCGCTTTCGGTCACCGGCACGCGTTGCACGCGGTGCACGCCGCTTTCGTATTTCAACCGGGCAAACACGCCGTTGCCGGCGACATGCGCGATCACTTCCTTGAAGCCGCCGATGTCGCTCGCATTGGCCGAGATCAGTTCGACTCGCCAACCTTGTTCGGCGGCAAAACGTTCGTACATGCGATAGAGGTCGGCGGCGAACAGCGCGGCTTCGTCGCCGCCGGTCCCGGCGCGGATTTCCAGCATCGCCGGCCGCGCATCGGCGGTGTCGCGCGGCAGCATGGTCAGCGCCAGCGCGTGTTCGGCCTCTGGCAAATCGGCGCGGATGCGCGCGACTTCTTCATCGGCCAGTGCGCGCATTTCGGCATCGCTGTCGTCGATCGCGGCCAGATCGGCCAGTTCGCTGCGCAGCGCGCTGACGTGGATTGCGGCGCGCGCCACCGGTTCCAGCTCGGCATAGTCGCGGCTGGCGGCGATATAGGCGTCGCCTTCCAGCGTGCCCGAGGCCAGTCGCGCCTCAAGCTCGGCAAAGCGCGAAGCGATCTGGTGGAGACGGGAATCGGCGATCGTCATGCCGGCAGGATGGCGCTCAACGTCGCCGCCACCACCTCGTCGCCGCGCAACCGCCAGCGCGGGGCGCCATCGACCAGCGACAGCCCGGCGATCACTTTGGCGGGGATCCTTGTCGCCTTGTCATAGCGCTTGCGCGGCGACCCGGTGGCGACGATTTCGCCCGACAGTCCGGCGCGGCGCAGCGCGGCGAGCGTTTGCAGTGCGGCTTCGAGCGCGGCATCGTCTTCGACCGCGATGACCACGTCGGCGGGGGCAGCGTCGCGGGTGCCGACCAGCATCGCCAGCCGCTCGATCCCTGCCGCCCAGCCGACCGCCGGGGTGTGCGGGCCTCCCAGCGCCTCGATCAGCCCGTCATAACGCCCGCCGCCCAGCACGGTGCCCTGTGCGCCCAGCCGGTCGGTCACGAATTCGAACGCGGTGTGGCGATAATAGTCGAGCCCGCGCACCAGCCCCGGCGCCCGCAGCCACGCGACCCCCGCCGCATCCAGCCCGGCGGTGACCCGGCCAAAGAAGTCCTGCGCCTGTGCCGACAAATAATCGTCGATGCGCGGCGCGTCGGCGGTAAACGGCTTGTCGCGGGGGTCCTTTGAGTCGAGGATGCGCAGTGGATTGCGTTCGAGCCGGTCCTGCGAATCCTCGCTCAGATCGGCGCGGTGGTCGAGGAAATAGCCGATCAGCGCCTTGCGCCAGGCCTCCCGGCTTTCCGCATCGCCCAGCGTGTTGAGGTGCAGCGTCACTCCGTCGGCAATGCCGAGCTCGTGCAGCAACTGGTCCGCCAGGCACAGCAGTTCGACATCGGTTTCCGGCTCGGCCGACCCGATCACTTCGGCGTCGAGCTGGTGAAACTGGCGATAGCGGCCCTTTTGCGGGCGTTCATAGCGAAACAGCGGGCCATGCGTGGCCAGCCGCAACGGAGCGTACTGCTGCCAGCCGTTGGTCAGATAGGCGCGGGCGATACCGGCGGTGAATTCGGGGCGCAGCGTCAGCGATTCGCCGCCGCGATCGTCGAACGAATACATTTCCTTCGACACGACGTCGGTGGTTTCGCCCAGGCTGCGCGAAAACACCTGGGTCTTTTCGAACACCGGCATTTCGACGCGGCGAAAGCGATAGAGTCGGCGCACGCGCTCAAAGGTCTCGACGACATGTCCGAACGCTTCGGCCTCGGCGCCGAAAATGTCCTGCGTGCCGCGAATGGCCTGGGGGGTTTCCGGGCGGGCGTTGTCTTTGGGGCTGCTCATGGCCTGCGCGCTTACCGCAAGGTCGCCCACAAGAAAAGGCGGCGACAGTCCCGCACGGGTGGTTGCGCGTCGGCGATCATCCCGCCATGGATAGCGGCCATGACAAAACACTCTTCGCTGCTGTGTGGCGCAGCGCTGCTCGCCGCCGCCTTCGCCCCCGTTGCCGCTCCTTTGGCCAGTGCCCAGGTTCAGCCCGCGACCAATTCGTTTCCACAGGCGATTCCGGTCACCCGTGCCGTGCCTGATGCGGTCGACACGCCTTACCCCGGCACGATCACGCTCGATATCGATGCGACCGACATTGCCACCGGCGCCGAACGCGTGACCGAAACGGTGCCGGTCGAGGCCGGGGCCAGGCAGTTGACGCTGCTGCTGCCCGAATGGATTCCGGGGCACCACAGCCGCAGCGGATTGCCGGCGGAACTGGTCGGCCTGCATTTCACCGCCGACGGCAAGGAATTGACCTGGCACCGCGATCCGGTCGACATTTACGCCTATATCGTCGACTTGCCTGCAGGGACTCGCGATGTCGTCGCGCGGATGATCCATACCCCGGCGCTGAAACAGGAACCCGGCGATCGCGTCACGGTCACGCGCGAGATCATCAATCTCGAATGGAACGAGATGGTGCTCTATCCGGCGGGGCACTACGTCCGCCAGATCAAGGTCAAACCGAGCGTGACGTTCCCTGCCGGCTGGACCGCGTTCACCGCGCTCGACGGCAAGGCGCAAAGCGCCAACCGTTACGCCTGGGATGTCACCGATTACGAGACGCTGGTCGATTCGCCGATCTTTGCCGGCAAGTTCGCGCAACGGTTTGAAATCGGCGATGCCATTTACCTCGACGCAGTGGCCGACAAGCCCGAATCGCTGGTGATCGCGCCCGAACATCTCGAAACCTATCGCAATCTGGTCAAGGAAGCCGATGCGACGTTCGGCGCGCGCCATTTCGACCATTATGATTTCCTGCTGGCGCTGACCGACCGGCTGAGCGGGGTGGGGCTCGAACACCATCGCTCGAACGAAAGCACCTATCTGCCCAAGGCATGGACCGACTGGGCGGCGACCGACTGGTCGCGCAATGTCATCCCCCACGAATACACCCATTCGTGGGACGGCAAGTTCCGCCGCCCGGCGCGGCTGTGGACGCCCGATTATCGCCAGCCGATGATCGACGACCTGTTGTGGGTCTATGAAGGTCAAACCCAGTTCTGGGGGCTGGTGCTGGCGGCGCGTTCGGGCGTGCAGTCAAAGGCGTCGGTGCTGGGCGAAATGGCCGCCTATGCAGGTGGCTTTACTGTCGCGGCGGGGCGCGAATGGCGCTCGGTCGTCGATACCACCGCCGACCCGATCTTTGCCTCGCGCCGGCCCAAGCCGTTCCCGTCGATGTCGCGCGGCGAAGACTATTATATCGAAGGCGCGCTGGTCTGGCTCGAAGCCGACCAGATCATCCGCGACGGCACCGCGGGCAAAAAGGGCCTCGATGACTTTGCCCGTGCGTTCTATGGCATGCGCAATGGTGACTGGGGCGTGCTGCCCTATACCCGCAGCGATGTTACGGCGACGTTGAACGCGATCTATCCCTATGACTGGGACGCATTCTTCAAGGCGCGGATCGACAGCCCCGGCCAGCCCGTGCCGCTCGGCGGGATCGAGCGCGGTGGCTACCACCTGACCTGGAAAACCGATCCCAACCCCTATGACCAGGGGCGCATGACCGAAAGCAAAGGGCTGAGCCTTGGCTTTTCGCTGGGTCTGACGCTCGATCACGACGGCAAAGTCATGGCAACGCTGTGGGGCAGCCCGGCGTTCAGGGCGGGGATCGTGCCCGGCATGCAGGTCGTCGCGGTCAATGGCGAAGCCTATGATGCCGATACGATCAAGGCGGCGATCACTGCCGCCAAAGGCACCGACAAGCCGCTTGCCCTGCTGGTCAAACGCGACAGCCGCTATGACACGGTAACGATCGCCTATCACGACGGTCTGCGCTATCCGTGGCTGGAACGTGACGCCGGTGCCAAGGGGCCGGGCGGGCTCGATATCCTGCTCGCGCCGCACCGGTCGCCTGCCAAACGGTGAAAGAAGGGTAACCCCGCGTGAAGCAACCTGCCGCACCGCGCGGGCTTGGCCCGATCGCCGAGATCGGCGGTTGGCTGGCGCCCCCGCGCTTCGTGCTGTTTCTGACGCTGCTGGTGGGGGGCACTGCAGGTTGGCATGCGCTGGGCCATGGGCTTGCCGATGCGATCGACCTCGGGTTCGATGGCGCGGCAGTGGTGTTCCTTGTCAGCCTGCTGCCGCTGCTCCTGGTCCGTGGCGACACGGCATCGATGCGCCGGCAGGCGGTGCGCAACGATGCCAACCGGTTGCTGGTGTTGTCGATCACCACGCTGCTGACGGTGGTGATCATGGCGGCGATTGCCGGCGAATTGCCGCACGTCGCGCATCCGGGGCCCGGCGGCGGCCATGGCGCGCTGATCAAGTTGATCGGTACGCTCGTCCTGACCTGGCTGTTCGCCAACGTGGTCTATGCGCTGCATTACGCGCATCTGTTCTATACGGCGGGCGACGTCCCCGGCGAAGATATCTGCGGTCTTGATTTTCCGGGGCACGAGGACCCGGACTATCTCGACTTTGTCTATTTCGCCTTTACCCTCGGCATGACGTTCCAGACGGCCGACGTGAACATCACCGGCAGGGCGATCCGCCGCATTGCCGTTCTCCACGGTTTTGCCGCGTTCGTTTACAACATCGGCGTGATCGCATTCACCATCAACGCCATCGGCGGGGCCGGGGGAAGCTGAACATATTTTAGCATTAGAGCGTGTTGCGTTAAATCTGTACCACCGTGACGGAGCCGATTTTGGCCCAGCGCAAGGATTGAGGAGGGAGCAATGCGGGTCCATTGTGACCGACGAAAGACGCTGCGATGGGCCAAAAGCGGCCCGCCACTACGGGGTTGCTCTGGAAAGCCCCGTGGCAGCGTCGCAGCACTTGCACGGGGCGCCAGCCCGCGCTGCGTGCTGCTTCTCCCCACGGAGCTTTCCAGAGCAATCACGGTGGTACAGATTTAACGCAACACGCTCTAAGTCTTGTTGCGACGCACAAGTCACCGGGCTAGAGCGTCGGCCACTCTCATAATCCGGACCAAGTCAGGTCCATGAAGCAAGGGCAGAGCATGCGCATCGACATGATTCCGACCGGCGAAAATCCGCCGGAAAGCCTGAACGTCGTTATCGAAGTTCCGGTCGGCGGCGAACCGGTCAAATACGAATTTGACGAGGCCTCGGGGGCCTTGTTCGTCGACCGCATCCTGCACACGCCGATGCGCTATCCCGCCAATTACGGTTTTGTTCCGCACACCCTGTCGCCCGATGGCGACCCGCTCGACGCGCTGGTGATCGCGCGGTCGCCGTTCGTGCCGGGATCGGTGGTGCGGGTCCGCCCGATCGCGGTGCTCAACCTGGAAGACGAACACGGCGGCGATGAAAAGCTGATCTGCGTGCCCGACGACAAGACCTTTCCCTATTACATCGACGTTGTGGAAAAAGAAGATCTGCCGGACATCACGTTCCATCAGATCGAGCACTTCTTTACCCACTACAAGGACCTGGAAAAGGAAAAGTGGGTGCGCGTCGGCACCTGGGGCGGCGCTGCAGACGCCCGCCGCATCACGGTCGAGGCGATCGAGCGCTACAACGCCAACAAGGCCGCAAAGTAACAGAATTCTCCCCGTTTCGGGGAGGCGATTTACAAACCGTAGGTGCCTGATTTTTTGTCTCTATAAATCATAATGATCCGTTCGTGCTGAGGCTGTCGAAGCACGCGCGAGGCAGTCGATCCGGGCGCCATTGCACGCGCACCTGGCAAACCGCGGTGCGCGTGCTTCGACAGCCTCAGCATGAACGGATTTATTATAAATCAAACGCTTATCTGCAGAGTTCGGGAGCCGCTCGTCCTGCGTAAAAGGACTCAATCGCCGGCGACGGTCATCCCGTCGATGCGGATGGTCGGAACGTCGATGCCGTGGATGCGTTCGAGGTCGCTCGCCGGGACCAGCGCGGCGAACATGTCGATCAGGTTGCCGGCGACGGTAAATTCGGCGATCGGTTCGCCGATGCCCCCGCCGGTGATGCGATAGCCGCTGGCGCCCCGGCTGTAATCGCCGGTCACGCCGTTGACGCCGCTGCCGATCAGCTCGGTCACATAAACGCCCTCGCCGATGTCGGCGATCAACGCGGCCGGAGTCAGCGACCCGGCCGCGAGCACGACATTTCCGGTCGACACATGTGGCGCGCCCGATCCGCCGCGCGAGGCATGGCCGGTGGGGGTCTGGCCCAGTTGCCGCGCGGCGGCCGAATCCATCAGCCAACCGGTCAACCGACCCGCTTCGATCAGTGCGCCGGCCCCGGTGCGCAGGCCTTCGCCGTCGAACGGGCGCGACCGCAGCCCGCGCAGGACATGCGGATCGTCGTGGATGGTCACTGCGCTGTCGAACAGTTGTGCGCCGTCACGATCGAGCAGAAAGCTGGCGCGGCGGGCTATCGCCGCACCGTTCATCGCCCCGATCAGGTGCCCGATCAGCGAGGCGCCGACGCGCGGGTCAAACACCACGGTCATCGGCCCGCTGCGCATCCGGCCAGGGTTCAGCCGGCGCGTTGCGCGTGTCCCGGCCTCTGTGCCGATCGTTTCGGCGCCGGGCAAGTCGGCGGCATGGCGCGTGCTGCGCCAGGCATAGTCGCGCTGCATCGTGCTGCCTTCGCCGGCGACAACGCTGGCCGACAGGCCGTGGCTGCTGGCAGCATAGGCGCCGGCAAAGCCGTGGCTGGTCGCGAGCGCAAACACCGATCGGCCGCTGCTGGCGCTGCCGCCGTTGCTGTTGGTCACCCCCGGCACGGCCAAGGCCGCGGCCTCGACCTGTTCGGCCAGGCGGCGCAGGCTTTGCGGCTCCGCCTCTCCGCCATCGTCGAGATCAAGGTCGGGCGCTTCCCCGCGCAACAGCAGCGCGTCGTCGGCGAGCCCGGCAAACCGGTCCGGCGGGGCAAGCCGCGCCATGGCCACCGCACGTTGCGCCAGTTCATCGAGCGCGGCATCGCCAAGGTCGGTCGAACCGATCGACGCAGACCCGCCGCCGGCGAACACGCGCAGGCCGATATGTTCGGATTCAGAGCGTTCGACGTCTTCGAGCGCGCCCAGCCGGACAGTCACGCTTTGCGATGCATTGGCCAGATAGACGGTATCGCCGGATTGCGCGCCGGCCGCTTCGGCCCGGCGCAGCAGCGCCTCGCAACGGTCGCGGGCTTCGTTGGGGGAAAGCATCGGAGGTCGTGGTCCAGTCGCATTCGAGGAGAGTCCTGCGCTTAGCCCCCCGCCGCCGGATCATCAATCCTTCAGGCCAGCATCGCTTCGCATGCCCTGAACAGCCCGGTAATGGCAAAGGGCAGGCCGACCGCCAGCAGCCAGACCGCCAGTTGATCTCGCCGGTACAGCGACCGGCGGCCCGGATCGGCGGCGGCATTGTCATCCAGCCCCTCCCAATGCCGCTCGTAATGGCGGAACAGCGGGATGATCCCGGCCACCAGCACGACCAGCGCGAACAACGGCAGCATCGACGAACTGCCTTCGGCGAGCACGTGCATCGTCACAAGGATTTGCAACGCGGTATAGACGAGCAGGGCATAAGCGACCGTGTCGCTCATCCGCTTTCGCCAATCGAGCGGATAGGGCGAAACCGCCCTGACCGGCTGCGCGCCGGTTTCAGTTTTTCTGCCATGGGACGCTGTCGTGGCTTTGACCATCAAGTCAGTCCTCTTCTACGCCCTCGCAATAGATCACGACCAGTCGGGACTGGCAAGTGTTCCGCGTTGTCATGCTCATCATGGTGTCACCAGAACGCGCACAAATCATGCCAAATCTGCTGCACGGGCTTTGCCGTGGCGACATCAGCGGCTATGGCTTGACGCGTCCGGCCTGCATGGGGCCCAAATCACGGTTGTGCGAGACGATGAAAGCCATTGCCGAAACAGCATCTTCCCCCGGCGATGTGCCGACGATTGCCCAGGCCGGCGGGCTGGAAGTGGTTTCGATTGCCAAGTCTTATGACAAGCGCGCGGTGCTGAGCGATATCTCGCTGTCGGTGGCCAAAGGCGAAGTGCTGGGCCTGCTCGGCCCCAACGGCGCGGGCAAGACCACCTGTTTCTATTCGATCATGGGCCTGGTGCGGCCCGATTCTGGACGTATCCTGCTCGACGGGGTCGATATCACCCGCTTGCCGATGTATCGTCGCGCGATCCTCGGGCTGGGCTATCTGCCTCAGGAAACCTCGATTTTTCGCGGGCTGACGGTCGAACAGAATATCGCCACCGTGCTCGAACTGATCGAGCCCGATCGCGACACGCGCGCCGCCGAGCTGGAACGGCTGCTCGATGAATTCGGGCTGGTGAAGTTGCGCACCAGTGCGGCGATGGCGCTGTCGGGCGGCGAACGCCGCCGCTGCGAAATCGCCCGTGCGCTGGCGGCGCGCCCGTCGATCATCCTGCTCGACGAACCGTTTGCCGGGATCGACCCGTTGTCGATCAGCGACATCCGTCATCTCGTCACCGATCTCAAACGGCGCGGCATCGGGGTGCTGATCACCGATCACAACGTGCGCGAAACGCTCGATATCGTTGACAGCGCCTGCATCATCTATGGTGGCCAGGTGCTGTTTGCCGGCGGGCCAGAGGCGCTGGTGGCCGATCCGAATGTCCGCCGGCTCTATCTGGGCGAGGGCTTTACGCTCTGATGCGCGGCTCGGGGGGGCTGCACCGATGGCGCTAGGACCAAGGCTGGATCTGCGTCAAAGCCAGTCGCTGGTGATGACGCCGCAGTTGCAGCAGGCGATCAAGCTGCTGACGCTGTCCAACCTCGAAGTCGAAGCCTTCATCGGCGAGGCGCTCGATGCCAATCCGCTGCTCGATATTGCCGAGGCGGGCGAGGCGGGCGCGCTGCCGGTCGATCCGGCCGAGCCCGACCATCGCCGCACCCATCTCGAATCCTCGCCAGTCGATCAACTGGTCGGCGAAGGCCGTGGTGCCGAGGACCGCCCGCTCGACATCGATCCCGCCACGCTCGACCGGGATCGCGACACCGGCGACGGCGACCCCGCCGAAGATCGTGCGCCGCCGACCGACAGCGGCGACTGGAGCGCGAGCAGCGGGGGCAGTGACGGCGAGGGACCGGGGATCGACGCGCAAGGCGCCGCCGCCGCCAGCCTGGCCGATCATCTCCATGCCCAGATCGGGGCGACCACGCGCGATGCGCAGGCACTGTTCGTCGCGCGCTGGCTGATCGATCAACTCGACGAGGCGGGGTATCTGGTCCAGCCGCTGGGCGAAGCGGCCGAGATGCTGGGCGTGCCGCTGTTGGTCGTGGCGGACGCGCTGACCCTGGTCCAGGCGCTCGATCCCACCGGTGTGGGCGCGCGCAGTCTCAGCGAATGCCTGGCGCTGCAGGCGCGCGAGGCGGATCGCTATGACCCGTGCATGGCACGGCTGCTCGACAATCTCGATCTGCTGGCGCGTGGCGAACTGGCCCGGCTGCGGCGGATGTGCAGCGTCGATGACGAGGATTTCGCCGACATGCTGGCCGAACTGCGCGGCTATGACCCCAAGCCGGGCCTGCGATTCGGCAGCGGCGCGGGCGAGGCCGTGGTGCCCGACATTCTGGTGCGCGAAACCGCCGATGGCTGGGACATCGCGATCAACCAGGCGACGCTGCCGCGCCTGATCGTCAACCGCGCCTATTATGTCGAAATGCGGGGGGCTGCGGTCAGCAAAGAGGCGCGGGCCTGGCTGGGCGAGCGGCTGGCCGATGCCAACTGGCTGTTGAAGGCGCTCGACCAGCGGCAAAAGACGATCCTGAAAGTCGCGGCCGAAATCGTCCGCCAGCAGGACGGTTTTTTCCGCCACGGTGTGTCGCATCTGCGCCCGCTGACGCTGCGCACGGTGGCAGAGGTGGTGTCCTTGCACGAATCGACAATCAGCCGGGTGACCTCGAACAAGTATCTGAACTGCGCGCGAGGCACGTTCGAACTGAAATACTTCTTTACTTCAGGTGTGGCCTCGGCCGATGGCGAAGGCGCGGTTTCGGCCGAAGCGGTCAAGGCCGCCATCCGCCAGTTGATCGATGCCGAAGACGCGCGCGCGGTGTTGTCGGACGACACGCTGGTCGATCTGTTGAAAGCCAGGGGCTTTGATCTGGCGCGGCGCACCGTTGCCAAGTATCGCGAAGCGATCGGTCTTGGCAGTTCGGTGCAGCGGCGCCGGCAAAAGGCATTGGCGGGGGTACGATGATGCTGCAGATGGCTGGTCGCGCTGCGGCAATGTGCACGGGTTCAGGAAACATGCGATGACACAAGTCGATCCCGCCCTACCGCCGCACGGGGCGCGGAACGGCGTGGTCGCCGTGCTGATGCGTCTGGGTATGGGGCTGCTGATCATCGCGGCGATCACGGTTGCCGGGCTTGCCATCTATCGCAATCAGCGCGACCGCGCCGGCATGCCGGTGGCGATCGCGCCGGCCCCGCGCGAAACCCCGGCGCCTTCGGTCGAGGACGTGGTCACCCGGTTCCAGAAACAGGTGGCGCGGGCGCCCGACGATGCCGATGGCTGGCGCAATCTCGGCTGGTCGTATTTTCAGCGCGGACAATTTGCCGAGGCGGCGGACGCACTGCGCCATGCGACCGTGCTCGATCCGACCGACGCCCGGACATTCTCGTTCCTCGGCGAAGCGCTGTTGCAGGATCACAAGGCGCAGCGGCGCGTGCCGTACGAAGCGCGCGCCGCGTTTGACGAGGCGTTGAAGCGCGACCCGAAGGATGCCCGCGCGCGCTATTACCGCGCGGTCGGCTGGGATCTGGCCGGGCAGCATCGGCGCGCGATCCACGCGTGGTTTGCCCTGCTGAAGGAAACCCCGCCCGATGCGCCTTATGCCGGTGACATTCGCGCGGTGATTCGCACGGTCGGCGCGCGCCACCATATCAAGGTTGAAAAGCGTCTGGCCGAAGTGCAGTTCGTCGCCCCAGGCAGCATTGCGGCGGCAACCACGTCCGTTGCCCGTTCGGGTACGACGACGCTGCCGGGCCCTGCGGGTGACCGCATGCGCGCGGTCGAAGACGTGCCGCGCCCGGCGCATTCCGGCGCGGGGCAGGGCGATTGATCGCAATTGCGGGCGCATCCTATTTCATCCAGCGGGTCTGTCGTTGACGATAAATTAACCTTTCATGTTCATTCGTCCTATGGTTAATGAAGGGCGCGTCCCTCTGCCGGGGATCGAAGCCATTCGGGGGTAATGGCAAGAAGGGATTGATTGATGCGGGTTCTGCTGATCGAGGACGAGCCGACCACTGCCAAGGCAATCGAACTTATGCTGTCTGCGGAGGGGTTTAACGTCTATTCTACCGATCTCGGGGAAGAGGGCCTGGATCTCGGCAAGCTGTATGATTACGACATCATCCTGCTCGATCTGAATTTGCCCGACATGCACGGCTATGACGTGCTCAAGAAACTGCGTGTCGCCAAAGTGCAGACGCCGGTGCTGATCCTGTCGGGTATTTCGGAAATGGACAGCAAAGTGCGCTCGTTCGGCTTTGGCGCCGACGATTATGTGACCAAGCCGTTCCACCGCGAAGAGCTGATCGCGCGCATCCATGCCGTGGTTCGCCGTTCCAAGGGCCATTCGCAGTCGGTCATCCGCACCGGCAAGCTGTCGGTCAATCTGGATGCCAAGACGGTCGAAGTCGACAGCGCCCGCGTGCATCTGACCGGCAAGGAATACGCGATGCTGGAACTGCTCTCGCTGCGCAAGGGCACCACGCTGACCAAGGAAATGTTCCTCAACCAC